>Ga0255347_1000679_pt1 | contig 60191 bp, 50 predicted proteins | sample wastewater_treat_2_FD_192479 | JGI IMG/M metagenome (GOLD analysis project Ga0255347, IMG submission 192479) | Wastewater microbial communities from Lulu Island WWTP, Vancouver, Canada - plant24 | ecosystem: Engineered > WWTP > Wastewater > Unclassified | place: Canada: Vancouver, British...
GCCAGGGGTGCCTGAACTTAATCTTACGCCAGATGTTATCGCAGGAATATTTCTTGGTAAAATTAAGAAATGGAGTGCCCCTGAAATTAGAAAAATAAATCAAAATGTAAAGATGCCTGACATTAATATCGTGGTTATCCACAGGTCAGATGGAAGCGGAACAACCTTTATTTTTAGCGATTACGTAAGTAAAATAAGCAATGAATGGAAAAACAGTGTTGGAACGGGAACTTCCTTAAAATGGCCATGTGGATTGGGTGCAAAAGGTAATCCTGGTGTTGCCGGTTTAATTAAACAAATTCCAGGCTCCATAGGTTACGTGGAATTAATATACGCATTATCAAATAAAATTCCATTTGCATGTGTTCAGAACAAAAGTGGCATTTTTATAAAACCATCACTTTTGAACACGAGCATTGCCGCGAATGTGGAATTACCTGATGATATGAGGGTATCCATAACAAATACTAATGAAAAAAATGGATATCCAATCTGTGGATTTACATGGATTATTGTATATAAAGAACAAAATTATGACAATCGATCATTTGAAAAAGCAAAGGAACTTGTCAATTTGCTATGGTGGATAACTCATCAAGGACAAAGGTATACCGAAGCCCTTCATTATGCATCACTTCCAAAGGAAGCAGTTGTAAAAGCCGAAAGAATTATCCAATCAATAACATACAACGGAAAACCAATAATTAAATAAGGACTAATGGCTTTGAAAAAAACAAGTAAGAAACAAGAAATAAAGAAAGTATTCAGTAAAGATCCCGGGCCCTGGAATTTTTATTCCAGGGCCGGGAATAAGTATTTTTTAATGGATTGGATTTTCAAAAAGATATTGTTTATCTCCGGGGTTAGTATATTTTTTCTTGTTCTTATGATATTTATATTTCTGGTTTTGAATTCCATGCCCTCGATAAAAGAATTCGGATTCAGGTTTTTTTTAAGCAAATCATGGGACCCTGTTTTTGAGAAATTCGGGGCACTACCTTTTATTGCGGGAACTATATTTACATCGTTTCTTGCTTTATTGATAAGCCTGCCATTTTCACTTTCTATTTCTTTATATCTTGGTGAATTTTCTAAATCCGGATTTTTTTCTGGTTTTCTAAAAAACTCAATCGAACTCCTTGCAGGGGTACCTTCTGTTGTCTATGGTTTTTTCGGCATGTTTGTGCTTATCCCCATAGTTAGATACCTGGAAATAAAATTTAATATTGAACCTTATGGTGTTGGAATTTTTACTTCTTCAATTATTCTATCTATCATGATAATACCATTTTCTGCTTCTCTCGGGAGAGAAGTGATTGAACTAATCCCACAGGATATTAAAGAAGCAGGATACTCGCTTGGAAGTACAAGATATGAGGTTATAAAACGGATAGTATTGCCATATGCAAAAAGCGGAATTACCGCGGGAATTTTAATGGCACTCGGAAGAGCGATTGGAGAAACAATGGCAGTTACAATGGTCATTGGAAATTCAAATGTTATGCCGAAAGGTTTATTTTCTCCAGCAAACACAATGGCGTCACTCATAGCAAATGAGTTTACGGAAGCTGTTTCGCGTATACATCTTTCAAGTCTTATAGAAATAGGTCTTGTTCTTTTTATTATAAGTGCAGTTTTTAGCATAATGGGCAAAATATTTATACATAAGTTTTCTATAACAGAGAATGGTTGATATGGATAATAAAAACATTTCAAAAAGAATTTTTAAGGATAGAATTTTCACTGTTTGTGTGACTTTTTTAGCGTTTATTGCCTGTTTACCTCTTCTCGGAATTCTCTTTTTAATTATAAAAAATGGGGCGTCTTCCATTAATCTTGGTTTCTTTATACATCTGCCAAAACCAGTCGGAGAAGAAGGTGGAGGTATTGCAAATGCGATAGTAGGTACATTTATCGTTGTTGGTATAGCATTTTTGATTGCAACACCTATTTCTTTACTAACAGGAATTTTTCTCTCTGAAAATCGGAAAAGTAGATTTTCTGAAATGGTACGAGTTAGCATTGATATACTTTCAGGTATTCCATCTATCGTAATCGGTATTATCGCATATTTATGGGTTGTAAAACCGATGAAAGGGTTTTCTGCATTATCTGGCGGGATAGCCCTGGCAATGATTATGTTACCCGTTGTAATCAAATCCGCAGAAGAAACACTAAAACTAATACCATATTCTTTACGAGAAGCATCCTTTGCTCTGGGAGTTCCATACTATAGGACTGTGTTAAAGGTAATTCTCCCTACAGGATTCAGTGGTATAATTACCGGGGTGTTAATTGCTGTTGCAAGAATTGCTGGAGAAACTGCTCCTCTTCTGTTTACGGCATTTGGAAACCCCTTTATGAATTTTAACATTACAAAACCGGTAAACGCTCTACCACTGCTCGTTTTTAATTACGCAACAAGTCCATATGAACAATGGCATAAGATTGCATGGGGCGCAGCATTTATTTTGATAATAATTGTTTTTGTGGTAAATATACTTGCAAGGATGATTTCGAAAAAATGGAAAGTGACATTTTAAGAATAGAAAATTTCTATGCAGGATTTGGGAATTCTACCATATTGAAAAATATCAATTTTTCCGTGGTAGAGAATAAAATCACTTCTATTATGGGCCCTTCGGGTTGTGGAAAAACAACCCTCATTAGATGTATTAATAGATTGCACGAATTCTCACCAGGTGCGACTTTTTCGGGTAGAATTTTGTTGCGAGGAGAAGATATTTACTCAATAAATCCCATCTCTGTAAGAAGAAAAATTGGGATGGTTTTTCAAAGGCCAAATCCATTTCCAAATATGAGCATATATGACAATGTTATCTCTGGTTATATTTTAAATGGGATACATCTTTCACGGGAAGAAAAAGAGCGCGTTGTAACTACATCCCTGAAGAAAGCTGGCCTCTGGGAAGAGGTTAAAGATTCTCTTCACAGGAGAGGAACATTTCTATCTGGGGGACAACAACAAAGGTTGTGTATTGCAAGGGCGCTTGCAATGAATCCTGATATTTTGCTTCTCGATGAACCAACCTCTTCTCTAGATCCAAAATCAACGCTTTTGATTGAACAATTAATGGAAGAATTGAAACAAACAATAACAACACTTATTGTTACCCATAATATCTCTCAGGCAGCCAGAATTTCTGATTACGTCGCATTTCTATATCTTGGTGAACTAATTGAATTTGGGCCATCAAACAAAATTTTTACAAACCCTGAAAATAAAAAAACAGAGGAATATCTTACAGGAAAATTTGGTTAACACAGGAGCAAAGAATGATTGAAAATAAACTTTCTGAACTGAAACAACAAATTACAAAGTTTACACTGCTTGCAGAAAAAATGATTGAACAAAGCATTGATGGGCTTATAAAAAAGGATATTAAAATTCTGAAAGAGGTCATCAATGCACTGGAACCAAAAGCAAACAACCTTGAAATTGAAATAGAAGAAACCAGTATAGAAATAATTGCACAGTTTGCACCAAAGGCTTTTCATCTAAGGACAATTGTCATGATATTAAAAATAAATAATGACCTTGAAAGAATATGCGACCATGCTGTTAATATCTGTGAAAGCGGTATCTTTCTGGCTGAAAGGCCCGATGTCAAGCCGATTATTGATATACCGATAATGGCAGAAAAGAGTATCAGTATGCTGAAAGATAGTATTGACTCGTATATGAACCAGGATGAAAAACTTGCAAGAACAGTATGCTCAAGAGATGAAAAAGTTGATGGATTGAGAAATCAAATAACAAGAGAACTTCTAACTTATATGATATCTGACCCCACTACAATAGAAAGGGCCCTCCATCTTCAAAGAATTGCAAATAATCTTGAAAGAATTGCTGACCTATCAACAAATATCTGCGAAGATGTTGTGTTCATGATTGAAGCAAAGATTATAAAACACCACGCTGAATCAAAATAAAAAAGCCCGTTATAAAACGGGCTAAATCCCGGCAACACCTACTCTCCCGCTCACTCTCGCGAGCAGTACCATCGGCGCCAAAGGGCTTAACGGCCGTGTTCGGGATGGGAACGGGTGTTTCCCCTCGGCTATGGTTGCCGGGATATAATAATAACCTATTTACATATCCTTGTCAAATAATAAAAAATTATCTTGATACTCAATGCCTTCTGTTAATTGACAACGAACTTTGAAAATTCTAAAAAGCAGAATGTATAATTCTTTTTTACATTTTGGGTCTTCCTTTGTTTTTTTGCTATATGATATGATTTAAACAGGGACTACTATTATTTCCGCGTTCGAGAAAACTTTATATAAAAATTATGAGGAAAACGAAAAAAAAGGTTGTTGTTGGAATGAGCGGAGGCGTTGATTCCACTGTTTCAGCAATACTCCTGAAGCACCAGGGATTTGATGTTTCAGGAGTATTTATGAAAATATGGGACGAAAAGAATACAGGCACCTGTATCAATAAATCATCCTGTTATGGGCCTAAAGAAAAAGATATAGAAGATCTTAAAAGTATATGCAGTGATATTGGAATACAGATTTATTTTATTGATGCAAAAAAACAATTTAGTAGATGTGTTCTTGATTATTTTAGGAAAGAATATATCTCGGGTAGAACGCCAAATCCATGTGTTATTTGCAATAGATTTATCAAGTTTCAATTTATTCCTCAGGAACTTGAAAAAAAAGGTGTAAGGTTTGATTTTTTCGCCACAGGACATTATGCAAGGGTGGAATACAGCCCAGAAAGGAAAAGATACATCTTGAAAAAAGGAATTGACAGGGATAAAGACCAGAGTTATTTTCTTTTTCTTCTGACGCAAAAACAACTTTCAAAAATTATCTTTCCTCTCGGGAATTATACAAAACAAAATGTTAGAGATATTGCAAAACAATATCGACTTGATGTTTATCAAAAACCAGAAAGTCAGGATTTTATACGAGGAGATAGATTTTTCCTTTTTGATAAAGGTACAAAGCCAGGTGAAATAATTGATATCAAGGGTAGTGTTGTTGGCAAACATAAGGGAATTATTCACTACACAATAGGTCAAAGAAGGGGCACAGGAATTGCAAAAGGAAGACCTATTTATGTAATCAAAATTGATTCAGATAAAAATAGGATCATTGTTGGAGACGAAAAAGACCTTTATAGAGATAAACTTATTGCCTCAGACGTGAACTTTATCGGAATAGAAAAACCTACTCGGCCAGTGGATATAATTGCAAAAATAAGGTATAAGCATCCTGGTGCAGAGGCAAGAATATATCCTCTTAAAAATAATGAGATTGAGGTTGTATTTAATGAGCCACAAAGAGCAATAACACCAGGACAGGCAGTTGTATTCTACAAAGGCGATGAGGCAATTGGTGGCGGATTTATAAAATAAAATCACTTCTTAGAGCGCCCCGTGCTGTAGAACATTCTCTGAAATTTCTGATTATTAATAGTTGGTTTGTCTGTTATTTTTTCTCTCATATCCAGACCAATGGTTATAAACTCCTCTGGTTTTATTATTCTTAGTCCTATTGCATCTGTTTCCACAATTTTTTTATTCCTGGAAAACACCGGCAGAACCTGTATCTTTTGTATCCTGTTATCTTCGAATGGTGAAAAATCGTACACAGTAATAAAAACTGTCTTACTGGCAAATCTTCTTCTTAATAAAAAAGCAGCACTATCCTTGAGATTATATCCAATACTTGTTCCAGTAAAAATACTCGAGTTTTTATTGTTGAGTAAAAATACACGCAAGGATCTTTTATCTTCCTGAACAAAATTATAAACCTGGGGTTCTGAAATTTCATCTGCCATCTGAATATTTTTCAGATGTTGATAACCATTGTGGTCGGCAAGAAATTCGCAGGGCTTCTGGTTTTTGTCCTGAACAATACTTCCACGGCAATGAATAATCCAGTCCATCTGTTTTTTTTCTTTTCCTTCTACAACAAAAACATCCACCATAATATTATCAAAAAGCACGAGAAACCTCTTGATATCATAGGAAGGATATGCACAATCGCAAACCGCAAGACATGCAGAAAAATCTTTTGTTTCGTTAAAATACAATAATCTTCCTGTTGCTGGCTGCTGGTCTTTTTCATCAATCACAACTGTATTGTGGGCAATAGTTGTTCTACACCAGGTTTTGTATTCTGGAACACTGTAACTTATTCTCCCTGAATCAATAAGGAGTTCCCTCCCAAATGCGTAAAACACAATATTCAGTTTATCAGGATGGCCATGGCTATCTCCATGAATACCATAGTCGAGCATTGCACAAACAGGGCCACTACTTGACATGCGTCTCAAAACAGCAATCCCAATATCCTTCATATTCATACTTTTTCTTTCTGACTGCCCTGCAGAAATAGATTGCCCTGCGTAAATAGAAAAAATCTGGTCATTAAAATATTTATAAGCCCATAGATAAAACTGACTGTAGTTCTTAAGATCCACAGGGTCACTGTCATTAAATGCGGGTAATCTTCCATCTGGATACGAGAGATTTACTGGTCCAAACCACATTGATTTTAATCTTTCATTCTTTGAAAAATCCCAGCCAACACGTTTTGCTGCATCGAGCGTATATTGGATTGCCGAGAGTGCATAAAAATGATAAGCAATTGTTCCTTCATACCACAGGCCATCTGCTGTAATACTGTTTTCAACCTGCCACAAAAGTCCATATCTTCCATAGATTCCTTCCTTCATAAGATGCTCATCTCCAGTAACAAGGCCCACAACAGTATATGCGGCATTAAACCATGTTTGATGATTATTTTTCCCCCCGGAAAATGATTGAAACCTTAAAATCTCTTTTGCTATATCCTGCAGAAGTTTTTCACTTATTTTTCTGTCCTCGTCAGAAAAACAGGATGCATTCGCAACAAGGTCATACGCTGAAGCAAGGTCAATCGCTGAAACTGCCTCATCAAGATTCTGGGCGTATCTTTTCCCACCAACAACAGCGAGAATTCCCTTTCTTCCCCACCTGTCATGTCTTTCAAATCCTGGATAGACGGAAGCAAGTGTAAGCAAAACCTGCCTTACCCTTTCTGCGTATTTTATATCACCTGTAAAGGCATACGCTCTTGCAAGGATAAGACAATTCCTGTCAATTTTATAGTTGATATACGTCCTGTAGGCAGCAGAAGTTCTTTCATCTGTATAAACAGAACCACACACAGAACAGATATGTCTCGTTTCTGTTTCTGGCTTAAGCATTGCATCATCCTTTGGACAAAAATAATAAAAAATCCAGTCGCCTTCCTTAACAGGAACTTCAAGAGATTCATTAAGGATTGTATCTGCCTGCTTTATTATATTTTGTATTTCAACATTTTTTGTTTGATTTTTTTTTACATCCTCCATCTCGGAAGCAGTGTACACAAACCGTGGCCTTTGCGGAAATACAATGTTTTCCTGCGCAGGACAAAAAGAAAAAAAACACAGAAGAAAACCAGACATAAATATCCAGAAATTGTTAAAATCATTTTTCCACATATAGCAATTCCAGGAAATATTTTTCTGAATCAATATTGACACAACGCGATAATAATCTTATGAATTCTATTCTTACAATAAATATCATTACTCTTTTCCCTTTTTTCCCTCTTTCACAAAGAGGATTAGAGGAGATTTTTTAATCCCCCTCACATCCTTTTTCAAAAGTGGAACTTGTGGGCAGAGGATAGACTATTAATCTCATGGTATGCAAAAATAGGATATATTAAAAATTAGACCCGGTCAATCTATTTTTCTGATGCCACCTGCTCTTTACGGATATTACATTTCAAAAAAAAGAGGCAGGAAAATCCTGCCTCTTCAATACTATAAGAACATCGGATATCATTTAGGATAAGCGCTTGCCACATATTCTCCGAGTGTTAATGCCTCTGCATGTCCATCCACAAAAACAGTATTGCATAATTGAAACTGCCAGTGCCTTGCATAACCATAATACTGAGCACTTGAACTCTGAGAATAAATCTCCGTAAATGTAGTAGATGAAGGGGTAACCTCTCCTTTTCGCGATTCACAAAAAAGTATTGTCTGGGCTGGTTTTGGAACCCTCCCGAGTTTCTTTGCAGTAATCGGTAAATTTGCATTATAGCCATAATCGTTCCAATAACCATTTACCCAGTTCATTCTGCTTCTATTATCAAGACACGGGCAATTTGCACAGCCAGTTGAATACCATAAAATATAATTTGGAGGACCTCCTGCTGGTGGAGTACCGTAGGTTGATGTTGGATGATAAACAAGACTTCCCTGCAAATACTTAAGTTGGCATAAGGTATCAAGAAATCCTGTATAGTACCAGGTGCCCCCGACAGTCACACTAGGTGCAGAAGGCCATCCCCTTTTAGATGGATACCAACAATCATTATAATCACTGGTATACAACTGTACTGCAAGACCTATCTGTTTAAGATTTGATAAACATGTGGTCATCTGTGCTCTTACTCTTGCCCTTCCAAGAGCAGGTAATAGCATTGAGGCAAGTATCGCAATGATGGCTATGACCACAAGCAATTCTATAAGAGTAAATCCTTTTCTTTTCATTATTTTTTCATCTCCTTTCTTGATCAATCATTTGCGGACATTGTCCAGATTCCAGCGCCCCATATTGTCGCTGATGGAGGGATTGCATTAAGCAATTCTGTAACAGGTTTCGACCCTACGTGCAGGTCAATAAAAATAATATTTACCCAACCATTATGCGTTTTACATATGTTATTTGTTACATAAGTTCGCCAGTACGCTGGGTGGTCATATCCAGGATCTCCCCAACCGCCACCGGTTACACCTGGTTCTTCAAAAATAAATATTGTGTTTTCCGCGTCGCAGGTTCCATCACTTCCATAAGCATACCCGTAATATGTGTCCCACCCACTTCCTGTAGACATTTTATAAGAAACATTTCTTGTGGAACGGGAAAATTCAATCTTACGAGTATCTGATGGACATTTGAAAATAAGCCAGTTCTTCAAATATCCTGCATCATAAAGATATGCCTGCCAGCACAGGCCTCCAGCATTACCAGGAATTCTGTACCCATTATTATCCTCTTCATACATCTTACAGGCCAGAGAAATCTGCTTAAGATTACTCAGGCAGGTCACCTGCCTTGCTTTTTCTCTTGCCTTACCTAACGCAGGCAAAAGCATTGAAGCAAGAATTGCTATAATGGCTATAACCACAAGCAATTCAATAAGAGTAAATCCATTTCTCTTCATAAACCACCTACTGTCTTTCTGACCCTTTTCCTTATTTTCCTTCACTTTACCTCACCTCCCTTTTGTTTTAGTAAATCTTCAGTGAACGGTGTTTGCTGAAATTAAAATTTATTATTCAGCGATATTTTACCCCCCTCACTTTTTCATAAAGCACTCATTATTGCAAAGCGCAAGGAATAAATTGCAAATTGCAAAATTTTTTTCATCTCCTCATTTTGTATCTTCCACTTTTCAATCTTCAATTTGCAATTAAGTCCTCTTTTATATTCACAACCATTTGTACTGATTATCTACATCCGCGGGTCGACTTGTTTTCCAAGGTAAATTTCAACTCTTAATAGTTCTCAAAGCCGCCTCGCGGACTTGAACCGCGGACTTCTTCAGGGAGGGATTCCCTCCCTGATTTCCCACCCGAAATCTTACATACACGGGGACACATCCCCTGTACCCTTGGTCCGCGGGTCGACTTGTTTTCCAAGGTAAATTCCAACTCTTAATAGTTCTCAAAGCCGCCTCGCGGACTTGAACCGCGGACTTCTTCAGGGAGGGATTCCCTCCCTGATTTCCCACCCGAAATCTTACATACACGGGGACACATCCCCTGTACCCTTTGTCCGCGGATCGACTTGTTTTCCAAGGTAAATCTCAACTCTTAATAGTTTTCAAAGCCGCCTCGCGGACTTGAACCGCGGACTTCTTCAGGGAGGAATTCCCTCCCTGATTTCCCACCCGAAATATTACATACACGGGGACACATCCCCTGTACCCTTTGTCCGCGGATCGACTTGTTTTCCAGGGTAAATTTCAACTCTTAATAGTTTTCAAAGCCGCCTCGCGGACTTGAACCGCGGACCTGAGCATTACAAGTGCCCTGCTCTACCACTGAGCTAAGGCGGCAAAATCATTATTTAATGTATAGTTTACCATCTTTATGTAAAATTTCAATTAGGCGTACAGGTAGGGGACATAGGTAACACTTCTTCGTGCTGAAAAAAAGTCAAGAGGAGCGTATTTCCTTAATTTTGACATTTCACCATTTCGCTACTATACTTGTTCCGTAGCAATCATTTATTCTGTAATAAGCCAGAAGGGTGGCGTAGATAAAGCAACCTGCTGTTTTAGTGCAGCACTGACTGAACAGGGATATAAAAACTTTTGAAACTATTGGAAAACAAAGAAAAGTACTGCTAAGGAGTTAACCAGGTTTGGCACTGCCGTGGAATAACTTAAAAACAAAAAATATAAATGGAATTTTTGCAGTTTATTCAGGAACAATACCCACCTTAAAATTGTCTAATGAATACACAGGATAAAAATACATTGAGGGATGAAGACCTTGTAAAAGAGGTTCAGAATCACAATGATATGTATGCATTTGAAATCCTTGTAAAAAGGTATCAATCAAAGATTTATAATACCTGCTACAGATTTATGGGCGATGCACAGGAGGCATTTGACTGTGCCCAGGATACATTTGTGAAGATATATACAAGCATAAGGTCATTCAAATATCTTTCGTCTTTTGCAACATGGGCATACAGAATTGCTGTTAATACATGTAAAAACCGTTTGATGTCATGGGAATATAGGAGAACAAGGAAAACAAGATACCTCAGCCAGAATACACTCGAATTAAAAGATAATTCTATATCCCCTGCCCAAGATACAGAAAGGTCTCGCATTCAGGAAAAAGTACAGGAAGCAATCAATATGCTTCCATTTGACCAGAAACAAGTAATAATCCTGAGGGATATACAGCAGTTATCATACGAGGAGATTGAAAAAATTACAGGGCTGAGGTCTGGAACAGTAAAGTCAAAGATTGCTCGTGGAAGGGATAAACTAAAGGAAACACTTAAGGATCTAAAATATGAAATGTGAACAGGTAAAGAAAATTCTATCAGAATATCTGGAAGGGATTGTCTCTGAAGAACAGAAAAAACAAATACAAAAACATCTTGATATCTGCAAGGATTGTTCAGAATATCTTTTACTCTTAAAAAATACTGTTAACCTTGTTAATAACCTTCCAGAGGTTTGCGTTCCACCTGGTCTTGCGTCAGCAGTTATGGAAAAAATCCAGGAAAAACAAAAAAGAAAAACAAGGATTATTCCATATCTAACAGGCATTGCATTTGTTGAAGTTATCCTTCTTTTTGTCATCATACCATTAAAAAAACCGTATCAAACAGAGATTACACAAAAGATTCAACAAAAACCATCACAGCAAGTACAAAAGATTGAAAATAACTTGATAGAAAAAGAAAAAAAAGAAACAACCATTGCTTATCAAAAAAAATCCAAAGTGGCTCAAGTTCCTCTCGAAAAATTGGAAACTGGTTCTCTTGAAAAAGAAAAAAAAGAAATCATTGTGCAGATTGCCTGCAGACCTTTGCCTGCTGCGGTTTCTGAAAAAAGAGATATCGAAAAAGAAAAAAACATCTTACGCAAGGAGTCAGTCGAACAAGACAAACCACAGTCGGAGATTCAAAAAAGTTTAGCGCTTTCCAGGCCAACACAAATTGTAAACGAGGTGGTGCAACAGGCAACAAATGTTGAATCAGAGATAAAAAAACATATAACTTCTGTCAATGGAAAAATCCTTTCAGAACAAATAGCGCCTGACACTGAAATAACATATGCAATTACAGCAGAAATACCTTATTCTGCTTATAAAACCCTGATTGAAGGTCTCGCAGAAAGGTTTCAGATAAAAAATATGCCATTACTTCAAGACATATATACATCTGATACAGAGATTAAAATAAAGATAGAGGTTTTTAGATGATGGCTTTTGCTATAAGGAAAATGCCGAACACTGCAAGAAATATCCCACAAAATATAGAAATAAATGCGTAAATCCCAGGTTTTATTCTTTGTTTCCCTCTACTTACAAAAAAAGAAACAATGCTGTACCACAAAAAATCAGCACTGATATGTCCAAAGAAAAATGCAGAAATTCCAGCAACCCCTCTTGGGCTTGCGATTGAAAGATATGTAATACCGATTGTTATCCACCATATAGCCCAGTACGGATTTGATAAACTAACAAGAATACCGGCTAAGATTGATGAACCAGTGTTATTTCGTACTTTTAATTTAGATAAATCTGGAGATGGTTTCCACACCATACCAAAAGCCATTCCCATAAGAAGACATCCTCCCACAATACTGTATACCTTTGTAAAAACAGGATGTGTGAGATATGTCTTAAAACCTGCGACAAGAAAAATAACAAGCAGTAATTCGAGTATAGAATGACCTGTAATCAAAAGGGGTCCTGCCTTTGCACCATCTGTAAGAGACCTGCCAACTGTTACCGCAAGTAGTGGTCCAGGGCTCATTGCCCCAGAAAGAGCCACAATAAATGAGGTTGCCACAATTGTAAAAATACTCATATCTGGTTTTAATGCTTCTGTATATTGATTGAGTAAATTACAAAAATTGATCGGTTTAAGGTTACAGATATCCCTTTAATATCTTAATATCATGCGGCAAAACAACTTCAACAGGCCAGGCAGAAATATATTCTCCTGAAAGATACCCCTGATAGCCAGTATCCTTAAGCAATTTTACTGCTGTTTGATAGGGGATTTCACCCTTTCCCATAAGCGCAAGTTTAACATTTCTTTTTTCATCATAGATACCATCGTGAATATGACAGTGCTCTATCAATCCATTAACATGGCTAAATGCCTGTTCTATTGTCATTCCACGGGTAAATGGATGCATAATATCCCAGTTGATTTTAATAAAGGGATTGTTTGCAATTCTCACTGCTTCCGCTGCTGTATCAGCCCTCGAAAAAAAATCATGCGTCTCGAGACATATAAAAATCTGGTTTTTTTCTGCATACTCTGAAACCTGCGCAAGGCATTCCCCAACAATTTCTATTGCCTCGCTCTCAAGCATTTCTCTGTCAGGCATACCCCCAAAAACTCTTATTCTTTTCGTACCAATATCACAGGATAAATCAATAAATGCCTTTGTTAATTCAATGTTCTCTTTTCTTTTGCCCTCATCAGAAAAACAATATCTTACTGATGTAGCAAGGCAAGCGCATTCTACCCCTGAATCTAAAAATATTTTCTTTATCTCATTTCTCTGTTGTTTGTTCGTATCTATCTCTATACCGTGCTTGTGTTGAGATTGAGCACGTGGTTCAATGCCATCATATCCATATTTTTTTGCGTATCCGAGCATTTCAATAAGATTTGCCTCTGGACAGGAAAAACTCATAAAAGAAAACTTCATTTTACCCTCCTTTAAGAAGTTAGGTAGCGCCAAACTTGGCTAATTCCTTAACAGTATTTTTCTTTATTTTTCAATAGTTTCAAAGGTTTTTATAACCCTCCTTTCTAAACTCCCTCGCCCCCTTTAAGGGGAAATAGTGGATAGGAAACTTTTCAAAGGGGGAAAGAAAAAGGGATTAGGGGTGTTCCATAGAAACAGGATATCCCACATCCAAAAACCCATATCTTAACTGATATCAATGATTTATTTATCATAGGCACTACTCATCTCAGAAGCAATGCTGTGCCAGAGTCGAGTTTCAAGAATATCATCAGCCGCCCTAATAACTGTTTCAATATGCTCGGGTTTTTTAATCCCAACAATTGCTGAAGTCACTGCTGGGTGAGTAAGGATCCATCTTAAAGCAAGTTCTGCCACTGTAATATCCATTTTTTCTGCAATGGGCATTAGAACATTATTAATGGAGCTACATATCTTCTTAAAATTTTCTCCTGTAAAACGAGGATGATTTGCCCTTGAATCCTGAAATTTTTCATTACCTTTATATTTACCTGTAAGAAGTCCTCTTGCAAGAGAAGAATATGTAATAACACCTATTTTTTTTTCGAGACAAAACGGAAATTCTTGTTTTTCAACATCTCTGTCGAGGATATTATAAAGCGGCTGAAAACACTCAATATCCATATACTTCAGATACATATTCATCTGGTGAACATTCATATTACTAACACCTACCCAGCGGATCTTTCCCTGTTTTTTAAGGAGTGTCATCGCCGCAGAGACCTCATCGGGTTTTGTCAGAGGATCCCAGGCATGAATCTGATAAAGGTCAATATAATCGGTTTTTAATCGTTTCAGGGACGCCTCACATTCTTTTATTATGTAATCATAACCTGTATCAGGATACCTATTTTGGGGATCAGTAAAGTTCCAGTAAAACTTTGTAGCAATAATAAGATTTTTTCTGCACCCAAGTTTTTCAAGAAAATTACCGAGCACTGTTTCTGCGAACCCATCTCCATAAGCATCCGCTGTATCAATAAAGTTTATGCCGAGTTCCATTGCTTTCTTCAAAGCAAGGTTCCATTCATCAAGTGAAATATTTCCCCAGAATTTTGGAGAAAGTTGCCAGCATCCAAAGCATATCCTGGAAACAATAAGATCTGTCTTACCAATCTGAATGTATTTCATTCTTACATCCTTAAAATGGTTCAGGGACTTTCATCACAGTTTGTTTTCCTGTTTCCGATATCTTCAGTGAGGCAATAAGTGCAATAAAACTCAGAAAAAGACATAAGCCAGCCACAGTTGCATAAGATACAACAGGATATATTACTGCCTCAGGGGTTATAATTGCCCTTGAAGAAAATTTATCCATGATAAAACCAGTAATACTTCCTGATATTGCCACAGAAATATAACATATCCCATTTATAAATCCAACAGAAGTGCCAACAACCGATGGGTTTATTTCTTTAACCAGGGTCGTTGTTATGGGTCCGCTACCACCAACTGCAGCAAACAAGAAAAGAGAAAAGAGAAAAACCATGGGCTCTTTCCATAAAATAAGATTTACAAACATTAAGATACACGAAATCATTGAAATAAAGCAAAGGAAAATAACAAGTCCTTTTCTTCTTTTTATGATGTGTGCCAGAGTCCCCCAGAAAAGTACAAAAAACATTGTGCCCGCCATCATAACAAATGTAAAGGATGCTGCAATTTTTGAGCTTATTCCACAGGTATCCTGCAAAAGTTTCTTACCGATTATTCCCTGAAAAAGCAAGTAGATTGTGAAGTTTATTGATGCGACAATTATTACAGGATAGGATTTTTTATTTAATAAGGTTGCTGTAATATCCTTAAGAGAGATTGAACCCCTGTTATGTTTTAACTGTCGATACCTTATGAAAATAAATAGTATGATAATCATTATAACAAGAAGTATTACTGTCAGCCAGAAAATTGCCTGACGCCAGCCAAATGCGGCAACAAGCCGTTCAAATGGAAGGGTTGCGAAAAGTCCACCAGAATAACCGAGAAAAAGTGCAATTCCAAGCATAACAGGGAAAAAATCAGGACCAAAAAGATCATCTGTTTTTTTTACAATCCCCAGATAGGCAACGCTTCCGCCAAAAGCCACAAGTACCCTCGAGAAATAAAGCAAAAAGATAGAATGAGAAACCGAAAAAAGAAGGGAACCTATACACAGTAAAAAACCGCCTGCAACAAAGATACGGTTTGTTCCAAAAAAATCCATGAAGGGCCCAATAAAAAACTGCAAAATTCCATAGATACCAAAAACAATTGTACCAAGACCCGCAACCTGATTTGCTGTTAGATTAAAATCTAATTGTAATTGATTGAATATTGTGCCAGGTATTCCAACCCTGTGAAAATATGAAAAGAAATAGAATCCATTCAGGAACAAAAATAGGATAAGTTTTTTTTTCAAACTGAGTTCCATTTTATTCCTTTTCTAAATCAGGAGAAACAACCACAAAACCAAGAGGTGGAAGGGTTATCTCAATTGATTGATTGGAAAAATGGCTCTGACATTTTTTTGCCTGTACAAAACCAAAATTTCCAATATTTGAGCCTCCATAAAAAGAAGAATCACTATTAAGTATTTCCTTATAATTACAAAGCAGTGGGACACCAATTTTATAGTTGTGCCTTGGCACAGGTGTAAAATTAAAGATAAAAATTAAAAATCTGTTTTTTTTCTTATTCCATCTCAAAAAACTCATAACAGTGTTATCAACATCAGAAAAATCAATCCACTGGAAGCAGGTATATGATGATTCATTTTCGTACATCTCAGAGTTATGGGTATAAAGATTATTCAAATCCTTGATTAGCCGCATTATTCCTCTATGGCTTTCATAGTTTAATAGATACCAGTCAATCTCCTTGTTATGATCCCACTCATTCCTCTGTCCAAATTCCCCTGACATAAAAATAAGTTTTTTCCCAGGATGGCCGAACTGCCATCCAAAAAGCAATCTGAGATTTGCAAACTTTTGCCAGTCATCTCCTGGCATTTTTTCGAGAAGGGATTTTTTTCCATAAACAACCTCATCGTGAGAAAGCGGGAGGATATAATTTTCGGAAAAAGCATAGAATAAACTGAATGTAAGAGTACCTGTATGATATTTTCTGAATAGTGGGTCTTTTGAGAAAAAACCGAGTGTGTCGTGCATCCATCCCATATTCCATTTAAATCCAAATCCAAGTCCTCCAAGATAAACAGGTAGGGTAACCCCAGGCCAGGCAGTTGATTCTTCTGCAATTGTAAAAGAATTTTTATATCTTGAATAAACTGTGATATTAAACTTTTTTATAAACTCTATTGCTTCAATATTTTCCCGACCACCATAGATATTTGGAACCCATTCTCCATCTTTTCTCGAATAATCAAGATAAAGCATCGAGGCAACTGCATCAACCCTTAATCCATCAATATGATAGTTTTCAAGCCAATTCAGAGCACTTCCTATTAAGAAATTTGAAACCTCATATCTTCCATAATTAAATATGGCACTTTTCCAATCAGGATGTTCGCCTTTTTTCGGATCCTGATGTTCGTATAGATGAGTTCCATCAAAAAGATAAAGACCATGTTCATCTTTTGGAAAATGCGCAGGGGTCCAATCAAGAATAATCTTTATCCCATTTTTGTGGCACATATCAACAAAAAATTTGAAATCATCAGGATTTCCATACCTTGAACTTGGCGCATAAAATCCTGTTACCTGATATCCCCAAGATGCATCAAAAGGATGTTCAGCAACCGGCAATAGTTCAATACAGTTAAATCCGAGGTCTTTGATATAATCAATAACCTGAAAAGTAATTTCCCTCCAGTTTGGAAATGAACCATCTTTTTGTCTTTTCCATGAACCAGGATAAAATTCATAAATACTTAAAGGTAGATTATGGATTTCAGATTCTTTTTTTGAAATAAATTCATAATCATTCCATTGATAATTACTCTTCCAGGTAATTGACGCTGTTTTCGGTCTTTGTTCAAAATAAGCCCCATAAGGGTCTGATTTCAGAAGAATCTGATTTTGCCCTGTAAGTATTTCATATTTGTACAATGATCCACAGCCTACCTCAGGAATAAAAATCTCCCAGATTCCTGAATTTCCAAGAACCCTCATCTGATGTATTCTTCCATCCCAGTTATTAAAATCCCCAACTGTGCTTACTCTTTTTGCGTTAGGAGCCCAAACACTGAAATTATATCCTTCAATATTATCAATAATTCTATAAACTGCTCCCATTTTTTTAAATATTTCAAAATGGTTTCCCTGATTGAAAAGAAAAAGATCCATTTCGCCAAAAAACGATTTATCAAAGGAATATGGGTCAATAAATACCCTTTTAATGTGATTTTTATATTCTGCCTGTACCCTGTAATCAAAACTTGTATCGAAATAACCCTCGAAAATTCCTGATTTAATATGTTTTAGTGGATATTCTTTTCCTTTTCCAACCCTTATTAATGAAACAGACACTGCCTCTGGAACAAAAACACGGACAACATATCTTCCATCAATTTTGTGCCAGGAAAGAATCTCAAAGGGATTATGATATTCACCGCGAGTAAGTTTTTCTAATTTTTCATCCATGATTTAATCTCAGCGAATATAATGTTCAAGGGTTCTTATTGTATTGAAAAAAACCTGAAGTCCTCTTTTACCTGATTGAAATGGTCCAGCAGTTCCACCGTTTATCTCATAGAATACATGCGGAATGTTATATCTTTTTGCGAGTTGATATTCTAAACTGTTAATCCAGTGCACAGTAGGTTCGATTGATGTTGATGGAGCATCTGTTAATAACCTCATAACATCACACATAAGACAATAGATTTCTCTTTCCCTGATATCAGAAAATGTTTCATAAGGAACCTGATACCAGCCATCATATGGATACTCACTATTTGTCCTCCAGCCAAGATAACAATGGAAGTTTATCCAGAGCGCGGCTTTTTTATCTGTTGCCCATTTCCACAATAATCTTCCTTCAACTGATTCTGGATATTCTGCATCAGGATTTTCTCCAAATGCTTGGTAAAGATCAATTCCTTCTTCAGTAAAACAATTTCTTCCAGCAATATTTCCATCAGGGTTTACTATCGGAATAATCTCAAAAAGAAAATTCTTTCTCATTTCTTCTGCATAGGGAATCTTTGATGTTATAAAGTCAGCAATTGTTCTAACTGCCCATATCCCAGGAAATTCTATTGGATGTTGTCCAGCAAGGCATAAAATTCTTGGTTTTCCCTGTGTCCCAGTTCTAATCCCAACAATATCTCTTTTGAGTACTGTTTTTCCGAGTGAAAATACCTCAGTATTTGTTCTTTCATCAGCAAGTTTTTTGATGAAATTACATGTATCAGAGTATGGGGAAGGCCAGTTATTTGTTATGCGCATTATTGATTCTGGCGCAAGGTTTAAGTGTACAACTATATGATCTTTGAAAACAGTGCACAATGATTGCTCAAGAGGATGGAATCTGTTTATATCCTGTGTTGATACCCATATTGTTGTTGGGAAATGAGAAATAAATCCTTCAGGATCATTGATATCAGGATCATGCCATATCTCAATATCAATTTCTGTTTCTGCTCCTTCATTTTTTATATCAAAACAAAAATAATAGCAGTATGTTATCTTATCACCAGAGACCTCGCATCTGTACCTGTTTTCTTTTATATGGCAGAAATTTTTACCATTTCCACATTCAAATGAACTTGAAAATTTTATCATTGTCTCTCCTTCTAAACCTGCCAGTCATCATCAAAGTTTTTTCTGGTAAAAACAAAAAAACCTGCTGGCGGAATTATTAATTCTGATTCTTTATACACAACCCGTATCAGGAAATTAACCGTGTCCTTTTTTTCTATTCTCTGCCAGGGAATTTTAATTTCTACACACTCGTCAACTACAAAATTATCAGAGGGTATCTCTTTTGTGTTAAAGGAAATTTTTTCAGCATCTTTGAATTCAACAGATACAGAAGAGAAATTTCTTTCCTCTGTATCTATTCTGACATAAAAATTTTCTTTATCATATCCGTATGCAATCTTTTTAACAGGCAATTGAAACGGCTGAAATGTTGTCCATAGTGTGCCTGTTTCTATTTCGCAGGCACCCAACCACTCAAAAAAGTTAGTTATTTTCCCATCTATCACAGGAGAAATAAATGCTTCTGGCTCTTTGAGTATTTTAGACATTGGGATTTCTTCCATAATACTTTCTGGGATTTCCAGTCCTGCCTTTTTATAAATCTGTGAAATAATGGACTGAAAAAGTAGATAAAATTTTCTTCTTGTTGTCTGGTCAGCAGGCACACTCATCCACCAGAAAAAATCACTGCATTCAGCCATAAGGATAAGTTTCATAATCTCATCATATAGTGGACTATTACCAGCGTACTGCTGTACTGTTTTTCTGGTATCAGCGAGAATTTTCCACAATTTATTTGCGTCTGGTTTTCCAATCCAGTTATCAAAATGCAGTCCCATCCACGAACCAGCAGGAATACTTGAAATGGATTTTCTCTTAAAACTCAAATTTTTTGCCTCAGAAAATGTAGTCATCTTAATTTTTGAACTTGAAAGAGATCTTTGATAAAATTCATTAAGAAAAATTTTGCCTTCATTCCTATACCATTCCCAGGGATTTTCTCCATCAAGAATAATGGTAAGAAGTTTGTCCTGATTTCCTGAAAATTCTTCTATTCTGTTTATAAGATCTATCGCAGCATTTTTTTCATCCCAGGACTGATAAATAAATCCAATTCTGTCGGAAAATTCATGATTTCTGAAAAACATTACAAAGAGATCTTTCCAGGTATAGATTGTTGATGAAATTTCCTGAACACTTTCAGAAAGAATCTGTTGATCTGCTCCAATCCAGCCAACATTGAATTCACTGAGAATATCCAGTACCTGATTACTGATTGAGCCCTCTGCAGGCCAGATTCCCTCAATTTTTTTCCCAAAGGTAGAACCAGCAACATCTAAACCAAATTTTATATGTTGTCTGACGTCATCTGGATAGGCAAAATCAATATCAGGAATTTTCAGGGATGTTTTTGTTGTTGAAGCAATAGAAAGATCACATACAAGTGGCATTATTGGGTGATAGCCAGGAGTTGTGCTGATTTCAATACTGCCTGACTCAAAAAGTTCCCTGTAGATAGAGAGTATTTCAGAGAATACCCTTTTCTCATAGGCAACAACCATATCCTTATCTTTTTGAGTAAACCCAATACCTTTTTCATATAATTCCAAAAGGGTATCTTCTTTAGAAAGCAGAATTGGATGTATACAGGCAAGGTGCATCCACATTTTTAGATCCAAAATTTCTCTCTTTGAGATAGTTTTTGAATTGAATCTTTCTATCAACATTTGAAAAATATTATTTCTCTCTTTTATTCTCGGAGGAAGTTCATCAAGAAATATCTTTATCCTATCAGTATCATTAGATGCTTCTGAAATAAGCATCTCCTGAAATCCATCAATAATTTCTCCATCAGAGATTTTTTTAATCTGTAGAATCAAACCAGGTGTTATATTACAGGTTAGTTTTACACCTGTTTCTTTAAGCATCAATGCCATTGGATAATAACTGTATAAAACCCTGAACGTAATAATTGAACTTTCAAGGATATTTGAACCAGGTAATAAATAATACGGCTGATGAAAATGCCAACAAAGATTAAGATATGTCATATCTTTCCCATTGCCTTTTCATAGAGCGAGACATACTCGAGAATTGATTTATTCCACGAAAAATCAAGAGAAACAGCGCGTTTGAATATATCATCCATAAGTTTTTCATCGGAATAAAGATCAATAGCATCTCTCATTGATGATTCAAGTTCAACAGGTAAAGGATTTTCAAAAACAAATCCCCAGCCAGAGTTTTTTGTTGTATCAACCGGCATAACTGTATCAGCAAGCCCTCCTGTTTTCCTTACAACAGGTATTGTGCCATACTTCAAAGCAATCATCTGACCAAGTCCACAGGGTTCAAACCTTGAAGGCATAAGAAAAAAATCACTTCCTGCATAGATTTGATGCGCAAGTTTTTCATCAAATCCAATGCGCGCATTAATTCTATCAGGATATTTTTTTGTAAGAGCAACAACCCCATCCTCATACCTTAATTCTCCTGTTCCGAGAAAAACAACCTGAAATTTTCTGTTTAGCATCCTTTCTATTGTATCAATAATAATATCTATTCCTTTTTGTTCAACAAGACGACCTACAAATCCAAAAACAGCAACATTATCCTCTGGCAGGGAAAACACGGATTGAAGATATTTTTTATTAATGACTTTTGTTTTTCTTGAATGATATTTTTTGAAAATCAGTCCATCAAACCTTGGGTTCCAGATAGAATAGTCAATCCCATTTAATATGCCTGAGATGTCCTTTTCTCTTGTTTTTAATAATCCATCAAGTTTACATCCGAATTCAGGAGTCAGGATCTCTCTTGCATAGGTTGGACTGACAGTATTGATTTTGTTTGAATGAATGATGCCTGCCTTCATAATGTTAATGTTTCCATAGAATTCGAGTTGTTGCATAGAAAAAAACTCTCCTCCTAATCCAAGTTTCCAGAAAAAATTACCCGGGAATATCCCCTGATATGCAAGATTATGGATTGTAAAAACAGTTGAGGATTGAAGCTGTCCGTAAAAAACCTTCAGGTAAAGTGGAACAAGAGCAGTTTGCCAGTCATTACAATGAAAAACGTCAACATCAATGTTAAAAACCTTACATGCATCCAGAACTGCTTTCGAAAAAAAAGAAAACCTTTCAAGGTTATCTGGATAATCCAGGCCTGATTCTCCATATAACTGGCTACGGTTGAAATACGCCTGATTTTCAATAAGATAAACATTGTTAAAAGTATTTTTCAGTTTTAATAAAGATGCTTTTTCTACCCTTGAATTCGAAAAGAACACATCAAATGTTCCGAGAGTTTCATAATCATATTTACTGGTAATCTGGCTAAAAGCAGGAAGAAAAAGTTTAACATTCACATATCTTGGAAGTTTTGTGAGTAGAGAACCAACAACATCAGCAAGTCCTCCAACCTTAACCAGTGGAAAACATTCACATGAAACAAGGGCAATATTTTTCATTTTTTAATCCTCCTTTAATTTTGCATTCCTCAATTTAGTTTCTATTCTATAGCCAATCTTGTTGAGAACTTACTTTTTGCTCTTTCTTTCAGAAAATCTGGCTGGGTTTTCACTAAAAATTAAACAGTAAGGTCTCTTAAAAACTGAGCAGCTTCCTCAGGAGGTGTTGGATTGATATAAAATCCTGTGCCCCATTCAAAGCCACCTGGTCTTGTAAGACGTGGCATAATCTCGATATGCCAGTGATAGTCCTTATCTATTGTCTGCCAGTACCCGGGATGCGGAAATCTATTAGGGGCTGTATGGAAAATAAAATTGTAAGATGGATTACTCAGACCCTTTATTAGTTTCTTCAAAACCAGCCCCAGTATCTGAGCAAGACTCTGCCTTTCTCCATCTGATATTGAATCAAAATCAGGACTATGCCTCATGGGAAGCAACCAGAGTTCAAATGGAAACCTCGAAGCATACGGAACCAGTGTAATAAAATCACTGTTCATGGCAACAACTCTTTCTCCGCGAGAAATCTCGTCCTCTATGATATCGCAAAAGATACATCTTTCCTTATATTCATAATACCACTGAGTTCCTTTTAGTTCTTCCTTTACCCTTTTGGGCGTGACAGGAGTTGAAATAAGTTGAGTATGAGAATGATAAAGAGAAGCACCTGCTTCCCTTCCATAGTTTTTGAATATCATGCTATACTTCAATCTCGGGTCTTTTTTTAAGTCAAGGCTACGAATCTGATATGTTTGTATAACCTTTTCGAGATGAGGTAAATCAAAATCCTGCATCTGTTTGGTATGATCAGGGGTTTCTATAATAACCTCATGTGCACCTATTCCATTCATTTTATCAAAAATACCAACACCTTTTTTGTCTAAATTACCCTCAACCCTTAATGCAGGATATTTATTGGGAACAACCCTTACAATCCATCCAGGGCTATTTTTTTGTGAACCAGGATCTCTAACAGCATATATCTCAGGAGGAGTTTTTGATTCATTCCCCTCACAAAATGGACAGAATGTCCCTACCTCTTCTTTAACAGCCGAAGATAATTCAGCATAATCAGATGGTCTTAACTTCCTTTCTGTTGAAATAATAACCCATCTTCCAATAACAGGGTCTTTTCTTAGTTCAGGCATTCTTTCTCTCCTTTTTACAAAATATTACTTTAAGAAATATACTTTTACTTATCTTTTTTACCACTGGTAATCTTTTGGTATAACTGCAATTCCTGTTTCGCTGACAAAAAATCTTTTTTTGTCTTCAACAGGGTCATAGCCGATTATTGTTCCCTGTGGAACAGAAACATTCTTGTCAATAATCGTTTTTCTTATTTTGCAGTATCTACCAATATTAACATTGTTTAATAATATTGATTCAGAAACATCTGCATAACTATTGATTCTTACCCAGGGTGAAAGTACGCTGCGAATTACTTTCCCACCACTGATTATACAACCGCCACCGACAATTGAATCAAGTATCATTCCTGTTCTTTCTCCGAACGAAAAAACTGTTTTTACAGGTGGAAGTTGTTCTTGAAATGTTCTTATGGGCCATTGAGAATCATAAAGATTAAGAACTGGCTCAACATTTACAAGGTCCATATTTGCTTCATAATATGCCTCAATTGTTCCTATATCCCGCCAGTATTTTGTTTCTTTTTTGTTTTCATCAATAAATGGAAATGCAAAAACCCTATCTTTTCCTATTGTGGATGGGATAACATCCTTTCCAAAATCATGGGTACTTTCGGGTTTTTTTGCATCCTCTACAATTCTACGGATAAGTGTTTCAGTGTTAAAAAGATATATACCCATTGATATTAAAGATACATCAGGATTATTTGGAGATGGTTTTGGTGTTTCTGGTTTTTCTTCGAATTTCTGTATCTCATTATTTTGATTTATCTCAACAACCCCAAATCTTTTTGCTTCTTTAATAGGCACCTCAAAAACACTCACAGTTAAATCAGCATTATTCTTTTTATGGAATTCAATTATCCTTCTATAGTCCATTTTATAGACATGATCTCCAGAAAGAATAAGAACCATATCAGGTTTCTCCTGATTTAGAAAGTAGATATTTTGAAAAACAGAGTCAGCAGTTCCAAGATACCAGTCAGTTCCTATCCTCATCTGAGCAGGAACCACATCCACAAATTCTCCGAGTTCCCTACTGAAGATATTCCATCCTTCTCTTATGTGTCTTTGTAAGGAATATGATTTGTATTGGATAAGAACATAAATCTTCCTTAATCCAGAGTTTATGGCATTACTTAATGTAAAATCTATAATTCTATATGTCCCACCAAATGGCACAGATGGTTTTGCCCTATCCCTGGTAAGAGGATATAACCTTTCGCCTTTTCCTCCTGCAAGAACAAGGGTAAGGATTTTTTCCCTGTCAGGCACTTATTAACTCCTTTACCTTTGAAACAAGTTCCTCAAGACCTGTTGAACTTTTAACGATAAAAGCATCTGCCGCCCAGCTCATAAAATCAGTTTTATACTGAGGGTATGATGTATAAATTATTACCGGTAGATTTTTTCTTTGTCCGAGAATATTTGCCAGTGTTTCAAGTCCATTCATTTTGGGCATTCTGATATCAACAACAACAAGATCAAAACTTGTATCTTCAAGTTTTTTCAGACCATCTTCGCCATTTGATACAGAACAAACCTCATATCCATGTTTTTCGAGAGTTTCAGAGATTAAGATTGCCTGATTGGTTTCGTCTTCTATCACCAGTATTTTTTTCGCCATATTCCTCCTTTTTTGGAATTGTAAAATAAACCTTTGTGCCAACACCAACTTCAGAAGAAATCTCTATCTTTCCGCTATGGTTTTCTTCGATGATATTCTTTACAAGGTACAGTCCAAGACCCATACCATGGGATTTTGTGGTGAAAAATTGTTTGAATAAGTCCTTCATAACATCCTGCGGTATTCCACATCCAGTATCAGAAATTTCTACCCATACATTATGTTCATCTTCACCTGCTTTTATTGTTATTGAACCACCTGGTTTTATGCTTTCGAGTGAATTATGGATAAGATTATAAAAAACCTCGCTCAACTGAACTCTGTCTGCATTAATATATATATCTTCTGGAATTTCAATGGAAAGTTTTATCCTATTGTACTCAATATTTATAGAAAGAACCTCTATCAATTCATTTACGAAGCTCTTGAGATGAATCCTTTGCTTCTTCGCTGGCTGATTAAAAGAAAATCTTAAGAGATTATTTAGAACAAGCTCAAGTCGTCTTACCTCACTTACAATAATTCTTGCATTTCTTATAATTCTTACATCAATATCCTTTTTTTCTTTCTGTATCTCAAGAATTTGTTGTGCAAACCCTCCTATTATTGCCAGTGGATTGCGGATTTCGTGGGCAAGATACGCAGAAATTCTTCCAGCAGCAGCAAGTCGCTCACAAGCAAGGAGTTCTTCTTGCATCTGTCTTAATTCTTCATTAAGATTTTGTACTCGTTTAAGGTTTTGCTCTATGCTTTCATAAGCAAAGGCATTGCTTAATGCAAGCCCTGCCTGGCTAAGTATAATAGAAAGGAATTTTAATGTTTCCTGGCTGATTGTTCTATTGTGAAATGCATTATCTGCAAAAACAACTGCTCCAATCCTGCCTGAAATTTTAACAGGTCCTATGACAATATCAGAGGATTGTCTGACAAACCAATGAAACTCCCGCGGTAGAAGAAATTTTTCGTCTCCTTTTAAAACAATAATCTCTCCGCTTGAAATAGCCCTTTTCAATGGATTTTCATTATCTAATTTTATTATTTCACAGGTTATCGATCTTATTTCAATAGGAAATCTTTGACTTTCGAGGGTCATGCGGTGGCTGTTTTCAAACATCTGATCAAGGCTAACCTGTAAGTTTGTTAACTCAGCCCATATCTTTCCTGCTTCATCAGGATCATAAGGACCAATTCCTCTACCATCTTTAAGAACTCCTTCTTCAATAAAAAAGATAGCAGCCCTGCTGAAACCGAGTGATGTACCTGCTGTAAGACCTGTTAAAATAATATGAACAATTTTTTCAACACTCAGTGTTGTCTGCAATCCCCTGCATATTGTATCAAGCAGGTCTATTTCGTATTGTAGTTTATCTCCTGATTTCATCAAGAGTTCACCTTCTGATTAAAGTTTAAATAAACCTCAATCTTTGCCTTTTCTCTTTGTTTTTCAAGCCAATTTTGAAAATACTGGTCTTCCTTTTGTGCCTGAAGGTATCTTTTTACATCCTCAAATTTGGATTGTTCTATCTTGTCTCCCATCGCTGCCTTAACCTCTGCATCGTCTACAACAATTGTTGTTTCAGCGAGAACCTCTTGTTTTAGTTTTTGATATTTTATACTATTACGAATCTCGTCTTCAATCTCCTTTGTTTTTTCAGGAGAAATCCTCGAAAAGTATGCCTTAAACTTTGATTCATCAAACTGCCCCTTTTCATTCTTAAAAGATGGCTCTGATTTTATAACCTCCATTATTTCTGAGGAGCTAACCTTAATGTGATGTTTTTTGTATAACTGCTCGAGAAGTTTTTCCTGTATCATTCTCGATAGCACCATTTTCTCGAGTTCTGTCTCGTTTATAAGTTTTGAATAATTTTCCTTTAAGATATCCCTGTACTGCTGTTTTGTTTCATCAAGAACCTTATAAAATTCATTAAGATAAATTGACTGTTTATTAACCTTTGCCGCAAGGTATTTCTTGTCCTCACCTGATATGCTTATACCCCATATAATAAAACCAGGTATGACAAAAATTGCTGTGACAATCATAATAATCTTAAAATTCCTTTTTTTTCTAAACCATCTCGATAGCATTTTTTCCTCCAAGGATAAGAACAAACTCTCCTTTTATATTTGATTCTTTAAACCTATTATACATTTCACATACACTTCCAGCAATAATCTCTTCAAACTTTTTTGTCATTTCTCTGCAAACAACAAGACGTCTTTCAGGAATAATTTCATTCATTATTTCAAGTGTTTCCTTAAGTCTGTACACTGATTCGAAAAAAACAAGTACCTCTTTTCTATTTTCAAAACTCCTGAAAAATTCCATTTTTTTATTTTTATTTCTTGGAAGGAAACCATAAAAAGAAAAACAGTCAACAGGAAAACCTGATACAGAAAGCGCTGCTGTAATAGAGGAAGGGCCTGGTATAGGAACAACCTGGAAACCCTCCTGGAAACATCTCTTAACAAGATAATGCGCAGGATCAGAAATTCCAGGTGTACCCCTATCACATACAAGGGCTGCTTTTTTGCCTGTTTTAAGAAGATTGATGATTTCTTCTGATTTCCTTTTCTCACAGCCCCTGTAATAACTTATAAGTGGCTTATGAATCTCAAAGTTGTTCAATAGTTTCATTGTTTCTCGGGTATCCTCTGAAACAACAAAATCTACTTCTTTTAAGATATCAAGTGCCCTTAGTGTTATGTCTCTGAGATTTCCTATTGGAGTTGCAACTATAAAAATCATATTTCAATGGATTTCCTGTTCCTCAAGAATTCCTATGGCCGGGATATTCTTCCTTTTTTGTCTTTGACTTTTTTGTGTAGTTATTGTATCCTAATACTGATAAAATATCAACCAAACCCTATAGAGAATGGGTCCATCATCGGCGAAGTCAGGAATGCTGATGAAAATACAGGACGAGAATCTTAGGGTTCAGTAAATACTTACTAAACGGAGACATCCTATGGAAGTAGAAAAAATAATCAAAGAAATAATCAAAAAAAACGATAAAAAAATTCTTTTACTCATAATGGATGGCCTTGGAGGACTTCCAGAACCCACAACACACCTTACAGAACTTGAAACCGCAAAAAAACCATACCTCGATGAAATTGCAAGAGTGGGAATGTGTGGACTTTCGATTCCAGTACTTCCTGGGATTACGCCTGGAAGTGGTCCAGCGCACCTTTCCTTATTTGGATACGACCCTGTTGAACATAAGATAGGGAGAGGAGTTCTCGAAGTCCTCGGGGTAGGTATGGAAATGGACAAGAACGATATTGCAATAAGAGGGAACTTTGCTACAATAGATGAAAATAACATTGTCACTGACAGACGAGCAGGAAGGATTCCAACAGAACAAAACCAGAAAATCGTACAGATTCTTCAGGAAAAAATAAAAGTCATAAATGGTGTTGAGATAATTATAAAGACAGTTAAAGAACACCGACTTGCGATATTGTTAAAGGGTAAGAATCTTTCACCTGATATTTCGGAAAACGATCCTCAAAAAGAAGGGCTTCCTTTAAGAAAAATTACTCCATTAAAAAAGAATGCTGAATTTACTGCAGGTATACTTAATGAATTTCTTAAGCAGGCAGAAAAAATCCTTGCGCAGCAGAATACAAAAGCAAGAACAATTCTTTTAAGAGGATTTTCAGGTATCCCTGACATAGAATCATTTGAAAAAAAGTATCTTTTGAATCCAGTTTGTATCGCAAGTTATCCAATGTATAAAGGACTTGCAAAACTTGTTGGTATGAATGTTATAGCAGGGCTTGAAACAATTGATGATGAAATAGAAATCCTTAATAAGGTGTATAATGACTATGACTTTTTTTATCTTCACTATAAAAAAACTGACAGCGCCGGAGAAGACGGGGACTTTAATCGAAAGGTTCAAACAATAGAAGAATTTGATACAAAGATAAGGGGTATGAAAAATCTTAAGTTTGATGTGATATGTCTTACAGGAGATCATTCAACTCCTTCTGTTTTGAAGGGGCATTCATGGCATCCTGTACCTATTGTTATTGTTTCACAGAATATCATACCAGACGATGTTAATAGTTTTACAGAAAGAGCATGCGCAAAAGGAATGCTCGGAACAATACCAGCAACAAGCATTATGTATATTTTACTAGCTAACGCATTAAAACTTGAAAAGTTTGGTGCATAAATAAGGAGGAATATGGATGCAAAATTGAAAGAAGCATTGAATGAGCAGGTTAAGAATGAGCTTTATTCAGCGTATCTATACCTGAGTATGGCTGCGTATTGTGATGGTAAAAACCTTCCTGGATTTGCCCATTGGTTAAAGGTCCAGGCAAAAGAAGAAGTAGGTCATGCAATGAAGATATTTGATTTTATTGTGGATGTTGGCGAACAGGTAATTCTTAAAGCCATTGACCAACCACCAACGGATTTTTCATCCCCAACAGAGGTTTTCGAGAAAACCCTCGAGCACGAAAAAAAGGTAACATCCATGATAAATAATCTTGTCAAACTTGCAAAACAGGCAGATGATAATCCAACTTTATTTATGCTGCAGTGGTTTGTAAATGAACAGGTTGAAGAAGAAAAAAATGCAGCATATATCCTCGAGACACTCAAAACAATTAAAGAAGCAGGACCTGCGCTTATTATGCTTGATAAAGAACTTGGAAAAAGAGAAGGATAAAAATAGTTAACAAGGGAGGCATATGAAAAGAAAAGGTCTTGAAATAATTAATGCAGATGTAAATCAGATAATAGACCAGTTGAATAAAGCGCTTTCAGATGAATGGCTTGCATATTATCAGTACTGGCTCGGAGAAAAACTTGTAAAAGGTAAATTCAGAGAAGAGGTTGCCGCAGAACTCGGCCAGCATGCAGGAGATGAACTTAAGCATGCTGGAATGATTGCTGACAGGATTATTCAACTCGGTGGAACACCTGTGCTTAAACCAGAAGATTGGTATAAACTGACAAACTGCGGATATGAAGCACCAGAAGATCCTTCTGTAATACCTGTGTTAAAACAGAACATTAAAGGAGAACAGTGCGCAATTGGTGTTTATCAGAAACTCGCAGAAACACTTAAAGATAAAGATCCAATAACATATTATATGGTACTTTCTATCCTTAAGGATGAAGTAGAACACGAGGATGATCTGATAAACATCCTTGAAGATATACAATAATTGTTAATCAGCGGATGATGTGATGTAATAAATATCAGGCACAGAATATAAAAAATTGTAGAAAATCAGGGTTTAATTGAAAGATGTAAGCGTTTCCTTTATGCTGAGAAGGTTGAACATTTTTATATTGAAAATTGAATGAATTTTTGGTAATGCCTGCAATCAAACCAGGAGGTGAAAATGTTCAGGACTTGGTTGGTAATTGGATTGGTTCTGATTTTTGCAGTTTCTGGATTTGCTGCGCAGATAAAGCCTGCAACTAAAGAAGAAATACAGCAAACAATAAGTACAATCAATCAATATATTGACAGCGGCAGAGAAAACATTGTTGAGATTTACAGCAATGCAATTGAGATAGAAAAACGTGCGGTAAATCCTTATCTGGCTGAAGTTATTGCAAAAAAGATCTTGAGTTCTTCGAAAATTTCTGAAAAAGAGTTTAATCTCATTAGGAAAAGCCACAGTTTTTCTGAAATTTCAATTGCATGGGCAATCAGTCAGATTGGGAAAGTTCCTATAAAAAAGGTTCTCGAGGAAATTGAAAACTCAACACTTGAAGATGTTCTTGAAAAATATGCCTGTGGTTGCCAGTATATATCTGCAAAAATTCTTGAACTCAACCCAGAGAAAAAAGTTAAGAACTAAACTACCTGATTGTATAATTTCTGGTATTCTTCAAGTATATCCTGGGGAATTTTGCTACCAAATGTATCAAGGAATTTCTTGATATCCTGAATTTCATTTTTCCATTCTTTTATATCAACGCTTAACAATTTTTCCAATGCTTTTTTTGAAATATCAAGGCCTGATGTGTCAATATCTTCTGGTCGTGGAACAATACCAATTGGTGTATCTTTACCTTCTGCACGATTTTTTATTCTGTCAATAATCCATTTTAACACCCTAATATTTTCTCCAAAGCCAGGCCACAGAAATCGTCCATTTTCATCCTTTCTAAACCAGTTGACACTGAAGATTTTCGGAGGATTTTTCATCCTGGTTCCCATAACAAGCCAGTGCTTGAAATAATCAGCCATATTATATCCACAGAAAGGAAGCATTGCCATTGGATCTCTTCTTAAAACACCAACCTGATGCGCAGCAGCAGCAGTTGTTTCAGAACCACTTCCTGCACCCATGAAAACTCCGTTCTTCCATGAAAATGCCTCTGTAACAAGTGGAATAAGGTTTGTCCTTCTTCCACCAAAAATTATACCTGATATCGGAACACCCATTGGATTATCAAATTCTTTTGATAGAGTAGGAGCATTATAGATTGAAACAGTAAACCTTGAATTAGGATGTGCAGCAGGACTACCCAAAGAAGGGGTCCACGCATTTCCCTGCCAGTCAACCATATTCTGGCCTGGCGGTGTATCACAACCCTCCCACCAGGGTTCATTTGTATCAAGGTTTAGCCCTGTATTTGTAAAAAGCGTTGGATAAAAATTATGTCCCTTCAGGGTTTTTATCATATTTGGATTTGTTTTTGTTGATGTTCCAGGTACAACCCCAAAGAAACCAATCTCAGGATTTATCGCGTAAAGATTCCCATCAGTACCAATATTAAGCCATGCAATATCATCCCCAAGAGTCCATATTTTATACCCAGGAAGTGCTGATTCCATCATTGCCAGGTTTGTCTTTCCACAGGCAGAAGGCATTGCAGCAGTAATATAGGTTATGTTTCCTTCTGGGTCTTCGATTCCCATAATAACCATATGCTCTGCGAGCCAACCCTCATTATATCCAAGCCATGATGCAATCCTGAGGGAAAAACATTTTTTCCCGAGAAGAGCATTACCTCCATAACCAGAACCAATACTCCAGACAAGACGTTCATCAGGAAAATGCATAATAAATCTTCTTTCAGGATTAAAATCTCCAATAGAATGCAGACCTTTTACAAAATCATCACTATTCCCAATTTTTTCAATAACCTTTTTGCTCATCCTCGTCATAATCCTCATACTCACAGCAACATACGAAATATCTGTGAGTTGTACACATGCCTTTGCAAAAGGAGAATCAGGATGTCCCATCATATATGGAAGAACATACATTGTTCTTCCCCGCATACAACCATCAAACAGACCTGTTAGCATTTTTTTTGCTTTTTCTGGTTCCATCCAGTTATTGTTTGGACCAGCTGTTTCTTTATCCTGATGGCATACATATGTGAGGTGTTCTGTTCTCGCAACATCTGTTGGATGACTCCTGTGGAGATATGCATCTGGCCAGACATCCTGGTTTAAAGCATAGAAAACAGGATTTCCATTGATTTTTTCGTGTTCAATTCCATTGTTGATAATCCATCTTGCCTCTTCTTCGCTACCATCGCACCAGTGAATCCTATCAGGTTTTGTTAATTCTGCCTGCTGCTGAACCCATTTTTCTAATGGTGTTGACATAAGATACTCCTCAAGTTATAGAAATTTCATTGAAAAAATAAGGACTTCTTGTTGGAGGAAAATTATAAATCAAATTCAGAATAAAATCAAATACATGTACAGGTAGGGTTCTTCCAACAGATACATTATTTTCTAGATGATTGCATAACTACACTATTTTTGCCATTCAAAGAACTCTTTATAATAAAGGAATACCCGTTGTTGTCTTTCCTATCAGCGTACAATGTAAAATTGATGTTACGTAGTATTTTCACATATTAAGAAATTATGATAACCTGATAAAAAACCTTTTTAAGTTATTCCTTTATAGTGGGTGGAAAATATATGAAAAAAATTTATGAGGAATTCAAAAATCAATTTGATGTAAGCAGATGGAAAAATTTCGCACTGAAGATATATAACATTGAATCAAAATTCTGCTACAGGGACTTTGAAAAAAGCGCAAGAATATGCTTACAGGAATTAAAGGATGCTGGAGCAAAAGATGTTGAATTAATTGAATTAAATGCAGATGGAGAAACTGTCTATGGAGATTTTATAATGCCAGAGGCATGGGATTATGAATATGGACATCTCAGTATTGTTGAACCAGTGCAGTTTAACGGAAAAATTCTTGCAGATACAAGGCAGCATCCATTCCACATTGCAAATCGCTGCGGTGATATAGAAGGTACAGTGCTAAATGTTGTTGATATAAGAAATATGAATCAATATAAAAATTTAAGCAGATGTCTTGTTTTCTGCGGAAACATCCATCCAAAGGAATGCAGACAGAAAATTGAAGAATCAGGTGCTGCCGGGATTATTTCCTGTTATTCGGGTGCGCCTGAAAAAAGAAATGGAATATTCTGGATCAATGGCTGGGTAAAAAATTCTGGATGGTACCATACAAAACAAGATAAAAAAATGGTATGTTTTTCTATTACTCCTGCTGATGGGGAATTTCTTCAGAACTTGCTTAATACTAGGGATGTAAAGGTATATACCTCAGTAAAAAGCAAAAGGTACAACGGAAAAATCTATTCAATCACTGGCTTAATTCCCGGTAAGACAAAAAAGGAAGTGGCATTTCTTGCACATCTTTATGAACCAATGATTACAGATAATGCAAGCGGTGTTGCAGGACTTATTGAGATGTGCAGGGTTTTTAATAGATTAATCAGGGAGAAAAAATTTGTTTTAGATACAGGCATAAGATTTTTGTTTTCAATGGAAAGATATGGAATGGCTCAGTTTTTTGAAAAAAACCGCAACATTGTTTATGCATTTAATGTTGATGGAATTACGCCTGATATTGTTAAATCAGGAAGAATGAGAATAACCCTTTATGGAAGCCAGTTTACAAGACCATTCTTCGGGGACTGGATATTTGAAAAAATACTTGAGGGTGTATTCCCTCAGGATTTGCCATGGAAAAAAGAAAGACCAATGTTTGAAGACGATACATTTGTTTCTGACCTTTCTATCAATGTTCCAACAATATATTTTATATCACACCCTGGAAGGTTTCATCATAACTCTGTTGACCCTGAAATCGTAAACTGGAATATCGGAAAACACATACTATGCTCTCTTGCAACATATGCCTGGGTGCTTTGCTCTAATTCATTAAGACACAGATATATAAACATTCCTGATGCATTTATCAAGCAAGAATTTTATGCTTATATATCTCGCCTTAGTCTAATGATTGATGAAAATCCAGAAAAATTTGATGTTTGTACAATAAAAGAAAGGATTTTTTATATTGCCACTTACTTAAAGAATAAATATTCATCAATGGCAGGGTTTCACATTAAACCAGATGAAAAAATTCTTGAAGATATTGATTTAATAGCCAGAAAAACTACTGCAGATATTGAAAAAAGATTGGATAGTACCCACGCAGAAAAAAAACTTTTATCAAGGGAAGAAAAAAAAGCAGAAAACATCGTGATAACATGGAGAAAACCAGTTTTTGTGTTTTCCCTATCAGAAATTCCTCACAAAGAGAGAATCCATCCACCAGAAGAGTTTTATTCTGCGATTAACAGGGTAGATGGGAAAAAAGACCTTTACCGAATATTTCAGGAAATTTCCTGGGAAAGAGAATTCTACGGTATACCTGAATTAGATGAACAGGAAAAAAGGCAGATTACGAAATATATCCAGTATCTTTCAAAATATGGCTATGTAAAAATTCGCTATAAGGTAATAACTACAAAACAGGATATAAAAAGAGAACTTGGGAAACTCGGAATAAAAAAAGGAGATTATATTATTGTTCATTCTTCGCTTTCTTCTCTCGGCTATGTAGAAGGAGGCCCAGAGGCAGTATGCGAAGCATTGATGGAACTTATTGGCAAAGACGGGCTTTTAATGATGCCTTGTTTTAACCATGGCGAGATATTTAAGAATAATCCACAAGCATATTTTTCACCTGTTGAAACACCAACAATAAATGGAACAATACCAGAAACATTCAGGAAAATGAAAAATGTTTATCGTTCGCTTAACCCAACCCATTCATTTGCTGTCTGGGGCAAAAATGCAAAGGACTTTGTAAAAGACCATCACAAATATCTGACAATGGGCAAAGGAAGTCCTTTGTATCTTCTCGAAAAAGCAGGTGGAAAAATTGTGCTTATTGATGCAATTTCAGCAAACACATTCCACCATGTTGTGGAAGAAACAAATAATGTCCCCTGTCTTGGAAAAAGAACAGAGCAATATCCTGTGAAATTACCTTCAGGAGAAATTGTTAAGATAAGGACATGGAGTTGGAGAGAAAAAAGTTGTGAGATTACTGATAAAACAGTATATCTGGATTACATGAGAAAAAATAAACTATTAAAAGAAGGAAAGATTGGAAATGCAGATGTATTGGTGATAGATATGAATGTATGCAGGCAGGTTATTGAGAAATTCTTAAACGGAAAGATAAAGGGATTTTCTGGTTGTAAAAAATGTCCCATAAGACCATGGGTTGTTCCACAAACAGTTGAAAGCGACTGGGATAATGAAAAGGAACAGGTAAAAAAAGATACAGATGCTTTTGTAGGGGACTACAATCCAACCTCATCAGTTTGAAATTTTTTTTCTGTATTAATGCAAAGTTCTCTAATGTTTTTATCTCCTGCATCCTGAATTAAAAGGGCAATGTATGACGAAAGGATAACATCATAAGTATTTAGTTTGTCTGGTTCGCGGGTACCGTTAATATCATCAATAAATGCCTTAAAATAACCTCCATCATCTGGCTCTGGCAGATTAAGAAAAGAAATCTGTTTTTCTCCATTTTTTGCAAATATAATATTTTTTGATGTTGCTGATGTTTCTACAATGCCACCTGTCCCGTAAACAGTAAATCTCCAGTAAAAAGGAAGTCCATAACCATGGCTATCAGGAGAAAAATAAGAAACATCCCCGAGAATTCCACAACCATTTTCCATTGTTAACATCATCTGTCCAGCATCCTTGAAATAAGGATATTTTTTAGCAAAGGCATTCCAAGATCTTGCCGAGTTTATTTTTGAAATTCTCATCCCTGTTGCCCATGGGATATAATCAACAGCATGAACTCCAATATCATTGATTGTTCCACCATGCATTCCTGGCTCAAAATACCATGAAGGTCTTTCATCCAGCATCAAGGGATGATTTCCTGTAAATATAATGCTGTGGATTTCTCCAATGTTTCCTGATTTTATCAAATCCCTCATCCCTATAAACTGGGGCATATCCCTTAAAGTAAACTGACAACCAACCTTGAGATTTTTTTCTTTCGAAAGCCCAGAGATTTCTTTTATTTCCTCAAGCCGGGTGCATAAAGGTTTATCTGATATAACATGTCTTCCTTTTTTTAATGCCTCAATAACAATCTTTCCTCTTTTTCCATAGCAGTCACCAACTGCAACAATATCGCACTCAACTGTCTCGAGCATTTTTATATAATCTGTATGTGTTATCTTTGCAATCCCACTGTCTTCAACAGATTTTGCTGTTGGCTGGTGTTGTTCACATGCTGCAACAAGTTCAAGATTATTGCTATTTTTTATTCTCGAAACAATATCAAAGATATGTCCGTGTCTAAACCCAACAATTGCGACCTTTAGTTTCAATCTGCCTCCTATTTCAGAACAAAAACCTTCTCACCAGAATATTTTACCTTTTTCTTGTTAAAAATAACAGACTTAATGTTGAAAATAATCGTATATAAACAATGGCTGTTCAGGTAAAATTTTATAAAATTAATGTACTAAGGACCTACAGCAAATCATTTATTTCTTTTTTTCTCAGAAAAGATGATTTACTCGTTCCTTTCATAAAGGAAGGCGTGAATGGATTTTTAACTCCAATCTTTAGTAAAGATGGGCCCGGAGAGATTGTAATCCTCAATTCAAAGACCCTTTCTTTTTACATCGTATAATTTTTGTTTCTGGGTTCTGGAAATTTTCTCATATTTTTTCTAAGATTTCTTGTTTAATGCCTTTTTATGTTTTTGCCATACATCTACCCATCTTTCTTTCTTGACTCTTTTTACACATAAATTTGCAAAAACAACATTTCTATCCTCTGTTTTCAGTCCTTTTACATACTCGTAGCACATGGTAAAATCCTTGAGAATATCAGATTCACATATCTCTGGTCTTTTGCTCGAACAGATAAAGATAGTGAGAGAACTTGCATAATTCAGATACAGATATGATACATCTGGCGGAAAAAATCCATTATAGTCATCCGCGTAGACAGAACATACCATACCCATCTGCTTCAAATTACCGATACATGCAGCCACCCTGCTACATTCTTTTGCTCTGTATACCCCTGGAATAGCAATACCAGCAAACATAATAAAAAGAATACCCACAGTAATAAAAGCCATCTTTACAAGGATTCGTTCTTTATTCTTGTTTCATTTATTATATCTTTCAATATATTCTTGAAGTGCTATAATAAATCAGAAATATGTAAAATCTCAGGACAACAAAAAAAATGAACTACATAAAAAAAGAACATACCATCTATGCTGATAATGTAATGATTTTTGATGGTGTATCAGAAAACATAAAACTTATTCGAGATAAAACAAAAACAGGTATTTTCCTGCAAGTTGCATCTGAAAAAAAATGCCAGTTCTGGTCAACCACGCTCGGAATAATCCAAAAGATTGATAAATTTTCTGCGTGTTACCGCAAACAAGAAACATTCTGGATGTTTCCATGCACAGGAAAATCAATAAAAGAAATCCCTCCTGATACACAGTGGCTTCTTGTTCATCGCAGTGATAATCTTTATGTTGTCATTATACCTATCATTGATGGTAAACTGAGATTTTCTCTTGATGGAAAAAGGGGAGAAATCTGTCTCTGGGCAGACACAGGAGATCCCTGGACAATCCAGAACTCAGGAACAGGAGCATTTATTGCTCTTGGTAAGGATTTATATGCGCTGCAGAAAGAATCTGCTATAGCAATTGTCAAGCACCTTAAAACAATAAAACTAAGATGCGATAAGCCAGTCCCTGATTTTATTGATTTTTTTGGCTGGTGCACATGGAATGCGTTTTATCGGGATGTGAGCGAGGATAAAATTCTTTCAGGACTTGAAAGTTTTAAGAATGACGGGGTCCTGCCTGGATTTATAATTCTCGATGATGGTTGGCTTTCATTTAAACAAATGCCTGTGGGTGGGGATCGACTCGTTTCTTTTTGTCCAAATGAAAAATTTCCTTCAGGTTTTAAGATTCTTGTAAAAAAAATAAAGAAGGAGTTTGACGTTAAATTTTTCCTCGCATGGCACGCTATTATGGGCTATTGGGCTGGTCTTGATGGTGAATCTTTTCCTGATTATGGTGTGAAAGAGATTGCAAGATACGACCCATCAATATATGGAAGAGATATGGCAGAACTTTTATCCTGGATGGGACTTATCTGTGGGGTAATTCCTGAAGAAAAGGTTATGAAATTCTATGATGATTTTCATTGTTTTCTTTCGCGTCAGGGTATTGATGGGGTAAAGGTAGATAATCAAAGTTCACTGGAACTTTCTACAGGTGGACTTGGAGGCCGTGTTTGTCTGTCTATGGCTTATAGAAAAGCCATTGAGGCATCATGTAATAAATACTTTAGTGGGCGTTTAATCAACTGTATGTCAGGGTCAAATGATATGATTTTAATGTCTGAACATTCAAACCTATGGCGTACATCAACTGATTTCTGGCCAGATCTTCCAGAAACTCACACACTTCATCTATACACAAATTCACTTGTTGGTCTTTTCTTCGGGTATCTTATACACCCTGACTGGGATATGTTTAAATCAAATCATCCCTGGGGGCAGTATCATGCCGCTGGCAGAGCAATCAGTGGCTCTCTGGTTTATATTTCAGATAAGCCAGGCACTCAAAATGTTAATGTATTAAAAAAACTTGTTTGCAGTGATGGCACTATTCTGCGATGTAAAGACATCGGCAGAGTGTCTCCAGGGTGCGTTTTTCATAATCCAACCAGAGAAAATGTACTGTTGAAGATTTTTAATTTCAATGAATATAACGCTGTACTCGGTGTTTTCCATGCAAGATATAAAGGTCGTCCAATATCAGATATAATTTCTCTTAAGGATATACCGGGCCTTGATTCTGATAGATACGTTGTTTTTTCACATCAGACCAGAAACTTATTTATAATGACACCTGAAACAGCAAAAAAAATTGTTCTAAAGCAAGGAGAATGGGAAATATTTACCTTTGCTCCAGTACATAAAGGTATCTCTATAATTGGCTTATCTGATAAATACAACTCAGGAGGTGCAATAAAACATCTTGTATATGGGAATAGGTGCGCTAATTTTTATATAAAAGATGCAGGATCTCTTGTTCTATATGCTGAATATATGCTTACTTCTATTAGGATTAATGGTAGAACAGTTGATTTTAATTATACCGGTAAAAATAAAAAGGTTATTGCTCAGATCCCATCCGCAGGAAAGATTACAATTAAATGGTAGTTATCATTCATCTGGAAAATTTTAGAAATAATACAGAAAAATAGGTAATTTTATTTTTATAAAGTAACAGGAGAACAAATGAAGGTTAAAGATGTAATAGAATATATTCTTGAAATAGCACCATTCAAAGATGATTTTGGAGAAATCCCAAAAGATGACGCAATCGTTTTTGGAGATGGAAATACAGAAGTACAGGGAATAGGTGTTACCTGGTCTCCAACAGTAAATGTTTTGAAAAAGGCAGAAAAAGAAAAACTAAATCTTATTGTGACCCATGAATTTTTATTCTGGGGTTATAGTGAAACAGTGTGGTTTAATTCAGGAAAAGATATTATGGGGAAAAGACCAAATGCATTAAGACACAAGATTTTGACAGAAAATAATATGGTTGTATACAATACACATAAAAACTGGGATGCAGCACCTGGCTGGGGGATGTGCGATGCTTTTCCAGATTTATTGGGTTTTGAAAAAGAGATAAACAGAGGAAGGTTTATAAGGGTTCATAAGATTGAACCAACAAGTGTGTTACATCTTGCAGAGATAATAAAACAAAAAATGAAGATTCCTGTTATCAGAATTGCAGGAGATTTGCAGAAAAAGGTAAGTAAAATAGCAACCGCGGTTGGCGGACTCGGTCAGATTTATGGGATTGCAGAGGAACCATACAAACTCGGTGCAGAGGTGCTTGTTTTTGGTGAGGTTGTCGATTATGCAGTCAGGTATTGTGTTGAGAATGGTATGGCTGCGATTGAAACAAGTCATGTCCTGAGCGAAAATCCAGGAGTAAAAAACCTAGCAAATAAATTGAAAAAACAATTCAAAGAAACAAAGGTTGTATTTCTCGATGCCAGTTTTCCTTTTAACCATATAATATAGGCGCAATATGAAGGCAGGCGTTATTGGCTTAAGGATGGGAAAGTCGCATCTTATTGGGTATAAACAAAATTCTTATACTCAACCTTTTGGAATCTGTGATATAGACGAAGATACACTGAAAAAAACTCAAAAAGAATTTGATATACCTTTTGCTACCACTGACTACAAAGATCTTCTTAAGATTAAGGATATAGAGATAGTTTCAGTCGCAACCCCTGACTATTACCATAAACAACAGTGTGTTGACGGCTTGCTCGCTGGCAAACATATTTTATGCGAGAAGCCGCTTGCATTAAACATTGATGACTGTATTGATATTATCAAGGCAGAGAAAAAATCAGGAAAAAAGTTTATGATAGGACAGGTTTGCAGATTTGCTCCTGGTTTTGTGCTGACAAAGGAAATCATTGATTCAGGAGAAATAGGGGAATTGTTTTTTGTTGAGAGTGAATATGCCCATAATTATAGGGTTGCTGAAGGAACAGGAAAATGGAGAAAAGATAAAAGAAGAAAGCCATTTATAGGCGGTGGATGTCATGCTGTTGATTTATTAAGGTGGATTGCAGGGGATCCTGTTGAGGTTTTTGCATATTCAAATCATAGATGCCTTGATGATTGGCCTGTTGATGATGCAACAATTGCAATATACAGGTTTGAAAATGATATAATGGGAAAGGTATTCTGTTCTATTGGCTGTGTAAGACCATATACAATGAGAAGCGTTTTTTACGGAACAAAAGGGACAATAATTTCTGATAATACATCTGACTATATACTTGTCTGTTCAGAAAGATACTTTAAAACAAAATCAGAATATGATTTTGCAAGAATACCAGTAAAAATATCTTCTCATAATGTTTATGCTGAAGTAAATTACTTTGTTGATTGCATTTTAAGTAATAGTCCAGTTGAAATGGATGCAATTGAAGGAACAAAAACAGTTGCTACCTGTATTGCGGCAGTTGTTTCATCAGAAGAAAAAAGAAAGGTAAATATCAAGGAAGAATTATTCAGCAGGTTTAATAATCTATAAAAAATTCTACCAGATTTTTGTATCCCTGAAAAAAATTGTTTTGTTTACCAGTCAGAGAATGTCGAATATCTGAATGTCATTGAATCAGGATCATATCTGTTATGCCAAGAAACATGTCCATCAGCAAACAAAACATTTAATCCACCAGCATGATGCGGATTCCAATGGGTTGCATCTTCCTTCCAACCAAGACAATTTTGCGTGTAATCATCTTTATCACAATCAGGTTCAGAAAATCTATAGTTTGAATCTCCTGCAAGAACAAATACAGAAGGAAACATAATTCTTTTTCTACTTGTCGCGGCGGCCATATTACCAGCATCAATATATGCAGCCCGCGCACTTAAAAAATAATGATAATCAGAAATGTTTCTCGGGAATGAATCACACCTATATAAATTCTTGGCTTTTACATAAGGAAACAACTGTTCCATCCATCCTGGTGGGTCTTCGCCCCAATCAATAGTTCCACCACAAAGTGGATAAAACTCATTGTTATCATCTGCATACATTTCAAGGGCAAGCCCTATTTGTTTAAGATGACTTATACATACTGCCCTTCTTGCATTTTCCCGCGCTCTTGAAAGTGCGGGCAATAACATCGATGCAAGTATTGCAATAATTGCTATAACAACAAGTAATTCTATAAGGGTAAATCCTTTTTTCTTCATAAAAACCTCCTGTATGTATGAATTTTTATATTATCCAGTTTTGTTATCAATTAAATACTCAATCCGAATAGTTTTTCAGTATTTTTACGGGCAATCTTATCAAATACAGTGCTATCAATCTTTTTATTTTTTAGAAGATTCAGGAGAAAATCTACAATAGGAGTTTGTGTATCAGGCGCGCATATATCTGTTCCAAAATGAAGTTTATCCTGAAACTCAACCAAAAATTCAACCCCGAATGATTCGTCCCTGCTTATTGCATTGTATCCACTATGTGCTGATAAATCACCATGAAGATTTGAATATTTTCTCATCATTTCAACAACTCTCCCGGGTTTAACAGGACCCTTTGGATATGTTGTTCTTATTTCTGGGGTAACATCACTGCTGATTTCTGACCAAAAAGCCTGGGAGTGTCCGAGAAAAATAAGTTGTGGGAATCTCTGCAAGCATACCTCAAGTTGAGGAAGTCCAGGATCATCGTAAAGTCCATATGTTCCGCCTATTTCTCCTGCAATATGAAATGTTATAGGAAACCCTATTTTTTCTGCATTTTTGAACAGGTTTTGAACAAGGGGGTCGCTAAATTCAAGATTACAACAAACCTCACCTATGCCTTTACATCCCTTATCTTTATAAAACTGCATAATTTCATCCAGAGGCGCCTGTGGAGAATTTGTAATCTGCCTCGGGTCTATATTGCAAAAAGGAATAAACCTGTCCGGGTATCTGCCGCAAATCTCAAGAACCTCTTCATTTGATTGTATAGAATAAGAACATTCAGGGTTTACCCCTGGAAGAATTGCAGCCCTTTCTACATTGATTTTTTCATATCTTTCAATCAATTGTTCTGGTGTTGCATAAGCAGGTTTTCCTGCACGGGGAAAACCTGGAATTTTTCTCGTATGCACGTGTATATCTATAAACATTTTTCCTCCTTTAACTATACTAACAAAACTATTTTACCAACTCTTTTTCTTTAGAAACATTATAGGGGAAAAGGGTATAAAGGTATAAAGACCTTAAAACCTTTTGCCTGTAAATATTTAGGTATTGGTTAAAGAATAGACGCAGAAAAAAAGAAAAGTTTATTAAAGATAGATATTATCTATAATAATATCCGCTATCCTCCTGAATTTCATTACGTTCATTCTTTATAGAAAAACCTGTACTGTCATTAGAAATTGTTAAAAATCCATCGCTTATATCACTCACGTTCGGTTGTGTGGTACTTATAACCCTTATTTTATAGTCAGAACCCTGTTTCTGTGTTGATGGTATATTCCACTGATATGAACCAACTCCTCCTGAACCTATGGGCCTTGATGAGATTCTTAAAACAACTGCAGAACCCTTTAATACCTCGATTGATACATAAGAACCAGGATTACCTTCATACGACCATAGAATGGTTTGCTTTGTTCCTGGTTTCCATATTTCTCCGCCGTTTGGTGATATTACCTTAATTAAGCCAGGAGAGATTGTAAAATCTCCATCGCTCGTATCACCAGCAGTCCTATCTGCAACTGGTGTTATTCTTATTTTATAGTTAGATCCAGGAACATATGATGATGGTATAGACCAGGAATATGAACCAGTGCCAGAACTTCCAATCGAACAGTTTTGTGAAATTACTGTGGCTGATGAACCTTTAAGACATTCTATTTTTACAGTATTTCCAGGATTACCTGAATAAGTCCATGTAATGGTTTGTTTTGTATTTGTGAACCACTTCTCTCCACTGTTTGGCGTTGTTATATCTATTGATGGACCTGAAATTGAAAATTGTTCACTTAAGCCATAAATTCCTGATTTTGTATTGCTTGTTACTTTAATAGAATAACCATCCCCGGGTGTTACATCAGAAGGAATTTTCCAGATATATGAACCTGTTCCATTGTTACCAATAGAAAAAGAAGAGTTTATTAATTTTTTACTTATGCCTGATTTCATAAGTTCAATCTTAACTGTTCCACTTATTTTTCCTGTATATCTCCATTGAACTGTTTGATTTGAACTCTTGTAAAATTTCAATCCTTTTGTTGGTGTATCAACAATAATTTTTGAACCGGTGATTGAAAAATTCTCGTTGCTTGTATCAGTTATAGATGTATTGTTTGTACTTGTAATACGAATCTTATAGGTGCTACCAGAATTTATTGTTGCTGGAATTAACCATTTATAAGAGCCAATTTCGCTGGTTCCAACAGGAGTGGATGAAGTAATAATATATGCAAGGGATTCATTCCTTAATAGTTCAATCTTTACATTTCCTTTAACATTACCGTTATTTTTCCAGGTTATTGTCTTTATTGTTTCCTGCTCCCATATTTCTCCACCGTCAGGACTTGTAATATCAAATCCTATGGCAGAACCATAAACTTTAAGACAGATATTTGTACCAGGCGCTGATACTGTAATATCAGTCCAAACACTGCCATTCTCACTTATAAAACTTTCCCCTGGATGTGCAGATGCTTTGCTACTATATCCAGAAATTGGTGCTTCAACGGCTATTGGATAATTGTAGCCAGGTGTTTTTAATTTAACAACTGCTGAAAATTTCTCATTTTTTGACACAAATACATCTGAAGGCAATTTTATAGTATGATAACCTGGATTAGAAATCACACCTGACTTAGTTATTGCAGATGTTCCAGCAATTGGACTATTTCCAGAAACATTTTTATAGATCTTAATCTCATACTGCGAATTAATAACAGGAGTGTAAAAGCCAACTGCTGAAACAGTTCCTGTCTGGTTTGCAGTAAATATATTTGCAAAATATGCAGTATTTGTATTAAATCCTGCTGATGTAACCCATCCGAGTGGGTCATACTGATACATCACATCATAGTTATTCACTGATTCTGCATTGTTAAAAACAGCGCAATTCTTTCCGATATTCGAGTCATAATATGAAACATAAAAATACCCTGATTGGCCCCATAATGATCCCCAACTATTCTTTACAATAAAAGCACCATCCCCAGGTGGAATACCCGCAGCGCTTCCATAAAAATTAGACCTGCTGTATGAATCATCCCAACCAACAATTGATACAGCATGATTTGATGTTTCGTTTCCGCTATAACAATAATTTTTACCTTTTGCAAGATATTGGTTACCATAATACATTGTTGTTGCAATTGCTCCATAATCCATTATTGCTTTTTTTATTGCACTGTTATCAGTAGAACTTTTTCTATCAGGAATAAAAACAACCTCTTGAATGTGTTTTGCCGGCAGAATACCTGCAGGAGAAACCGTGGAACTTGCGTTATAGGGGTCCTGTGATTCAAGGACAGGACCAGACCATCTTACAAGATATGCTGTTGACATAAACAGATTACCTCCGTCTGATGCTTTTCTGTCAAACCCTTCGGCATAAGAAGAACTCAGGGTATTTTTCATATGATTTTCAGAAAAATCATAATTCTCTTTTGTTAAAAGGCATGATTCGAGAGATGCATATGTTGCGAATGCCCAGCAACTTCCAGCAGTACCCTGATCCTTTACAGAAGAAACCTTTTTGTATGAGCGAAGATCAAAAGAAGATGGGGCTGAAGGATAAACAACTGAAGGAAGCGAAATCGGAGATGGAATTTCTGATATAGATGTATTTTCTCCTGAAGAATACTGCAGAAATTCATCATCAAGAGGGGCAAACTCGAGTGTTGCTGCTGAAAGAATATATGTGAAAAAAAACAAAAGAATTGCGCTAATCTTGAAGAATATACTTTTTACTGTCATACAACCTCCTTGTATCAATATTTTCAACAAATTTAGAAACCTGTCAAATTTTTGTACAGGTAGGGGACATAGATTTCTTTTTCTCTTCTTCTCAACGAGGAAAAGTTAAGCAAGAGGGATTTATTTCTTTGTTAAGAAAGATCAGGATGGATTTTCTTCCTTCTTTTTCGTTCCCCCCCTTTCGTAAAGGATGAGAAATGATTTTCATGTATTTATGCTGTTGTAAAAAGACACAGGACTAAAGTCCCTCATTGATGATTGAATGCCCTATCTCTACGAGACACCCCTCTAAAAGAGGGGAATTAAAATCTCCCTTGCCCCCTTTAAGAAAGGGGGAACTTGTGGATAAGGGATAGGCTCCTTAAGGGGGATCTCCCCCTTAATCTTCCCCCTACTGCGTGGGGAACGCCTCTTTCCCCACACCTCTTTCATCCAACCTATAAAAATACTAATCGGTTAGACTGTCGCTCGATCGCGATCTGCTCCTCGCTCCTTAAGGGGGATTTCCCCCTTAATCTTCCCCCTACTGCGTGGGGAACGCCTCTTTCCCCACACCCCTTTCATCCAACCTATAAAAATACTAATCGGTTGGATGCTTTCAATACGACTCAGCTCGGCCACCGCTGAAATTGCTGCGCTTGCTCGCAATTTCTTAACTTCTTGCAAACTACGCTTCGGTCAGCGGGCTCACCTTCTCGCGCTTAGTGCTACACGGTGCTCTTTCTTCATCGCACCAGCACCGCTCCAGTTCAAATCCCTTTCAAAGAAAAAAAAAACGGAGGGTGAGGGATTTGAGCGGCTTCGTCTCTCAATACGACTCAGCTCGGCCACCGCTGAAATTGCTGCGCTTGCTCGCAATTTCTTAACTTCTTGCAAACTACGCTTCGGTCAGCGGGCTCACCTTCTCGCACTTAGTGCTATACGGTGCTCTTTCTTCATCGCACCAGATTCTTGCACTTCGTGCTTCGGTCGGCGCGCTCACCTTCTCGCGCTTAGTGCTATACGGTGCTCTTTCTTCATCGCACCAGCACCGCTCCAGTTCAAATCCCTTTCAAAGAAAAAAAAACGGAGGGTGAGGGATTTGAGCGCCCCTCGTTTTCCTTACACTCGGGGTCGGCCACCCGCATAGGTCTTCGCTTGCTCAGACCTATACATCTTCGCTCCAGTTCAAATCCCTTTCAAAGAAAAAAAAAACGGAGGGTGAGGGATTTGAACCCCCATGTCCCATCGCTGGGACGGTGGATTTCAAGTCCACTGCCTTACCGTTAGGCTAACCCTCCTGTATCATTCGAATGAAAAATTATTGTTAATAATTATACCAGTTTTATAGAATAATTAAAATAAACACCGCTGATTATAGATTGTCTCCAGTATTGGACACGCAGATGAAGAAAATATATCAGAGGTCAATTCAGAAAAAAAAGATATAAGAGGCAAAAATACACCAAGATATACCTTGCTTATATTGTTCTCGAAATGTAATATCTATTGAGTAAAGATTATCTCTTTACCCTTGCATTTCCTTCCCATATACTCCATATTTCTTCTTCATCAGATGGCTGTGCATAATCAGTAAGAAGTGTAACAACAAGTGCTCCACATGCCCAGCCAAACTGTATCCATTTTTCAACTGGCATATCCTTCAAAATTGCATATAGAACCCCTCCAACAAAACCATCGCCACCACCAATTCTATCAAGAACTCCAATCTCACGAGGTTCTACAACATACCACTGGGAACCAACCGACATAATTGCCCCCCAGAGATGTTGATTGCTACTGATGACTTCTCTCAAAGTTGTTGCAAAAACTTCTGCATTTGGAAAACTCTTCTTTGCTCGTTCTATCATACCCTTAAACCCATCTATCTGTGCTTTAATACCCTTTCCTCCAGGTTCTGGTCCTTGAATACCAAGACACAACTGAAAATCCTCTTCATTTCCAACAAGTATATCCGAAACACCCGCAATCTCAGAAAAAATATCGTGCAACTCGGTTTCTCTGTTTTTCCAGAAGGAAGCCCTGTAATTCAGGTCAAAAGAAATACGAGTTCCATATTTTTTTGCCTCTCGAGCAATCTGTAAACAAAAATCCCCTGTTTCAGGCGATAGTGCCGCAAACAATCCTGACATATGTATAATCTGTACGCCTTCCTTGCTAAATATCCTTTCAAGGTCAAAATCTTCTGCTTTCAATGTTCTTCCAATTTCTCCTGCGCGATCATTCCATACCTTTGGGCCACGAGCACCATAACCAGTATCCCCAATGTTAATCTGATGCCTATATCCCCATGGTCCTCCCTGAGGAAGTTCCTTTGCTTCAACATCCATATGTCTGCTCGCAAGATTATCTTTTATAAATCTTGCAATTGGACTGCCCTTTACAAATGCAGTAAGAACCTTAACAGGTAAACCAAGGTATGAAGATACACTGGCAACATTTGATTCAGCACTGGTCGCCTGCATAAAAAAATTAGTGCTACAGTGTACAGGTTGGTTATCAACCGGTGTGAGTCGAATACCCATACTTGTCGGAACAAGCAAAGAATATGCACAATTTTTTCTAAGTTCCATTTTCATCCTTTTGTTAAGAAGTTAAATCTTTTTACACTAAAAATATTATCCAATATTTATAGAAAATTTTCAACATATTTAAAAAATTCTCTATCGGATTTGTTTTCAAAATCAACTGTTCCACAACAAACCAACGCCCTTCCTGATGGAAAATTTTTTATCAGGATATCAAATTCTTCTTTATTGCCACAATATAGTATCACCTGTTTTTTCTTCTCGATGATTTTCTTAATCTGAGGAAGCCACAAAGACGAAGCACAACCTGGTCTTCCTGCACCCGGGGTAATCTGGATTACCTTGATGTATGGAAGGGAAATAAGCGTATCAAGATGTTTTATTTCATCAGGACCATCAAGATGCCAGGCAATATATTCAAGATAATCTTTTATTTTTTCAAGTTCATAGACAACAAATTTCTCAAACATCTTTGGGGATATCATAGTTGAAAAATCACTCTGGCAGGCATATGTTTTTCCAGGTGCCCACAAAAGCCACGATGCATCTCCAGATAGTTTCTTTTGAAAAATATCATAGAAAAAACTGTGTGCCTTAACCCATGCAGAAACAAACTCATCAATCTTCTCTATTATGATTTCTGGTGTTTCTACAATATCTATCATAAGGTTTTCAACACCTCTCATCATCGAAAAACATGTCAGGGCATCTCCAAAATCAGGCATACAGAAAATCCTTTCATCATCAATCATTTTTGCCTGTGTCTCCATTAGTTTTTTGCTTGCCTGAACCCAGAAGTTTCTCTCATTAAATTCAATCTTTGTTTTCCACCAATCATCTATGAATTTCTCAAACCAGACAGTTTGTTCTCTAAAAATTACCCTGCTACCCAGGTAGGCACACATAACCATTGGTGTTCCTCGGCTTGCCCACTGATGTGGTAAAACAGGATAAGAAACACCTAAATACTCAAATTTCTTTGTGTTTTCAATCTGAGCATTTACAATCTTTTCAAAATCAGGTAGTTGATTCTCATCCTGCCACAGTTCGTTTTGATTGATAAAATTTCTGTCATTCAATATGGAGATATTGATTAAAGGTTTTTTACTCTTTCCATCCCACCATTCTCCGAGTTTTTCTAAAACATCCTGTTTCATTATGGTCTCCTTAATTAGATAAATTCCTGAGGATGACGTTTTTTTAGTTCAGGAATCGCCCATGCCCTTTGGGTTTTCTCAAGACGTTTACAATAATCTTTTAATCTACCTCTTGAATGGAATGGACCTCCTTCCTTTATAACCATCCATAAAGGATCTACAAAATACAGGGAAGACATCATCATATTATCATACCATTTTAAATACAGATGCGCTGCTTCCCTGCATAACCCTGGCATATCAAAAGCCAGATTTTTCTGTTCATGGGGGTCCTGACTAATATTAAAAAGCATTTCATCAGGGTAAAGATGATAAAAATCATGATAGGTTCTTATGTATATATAGTCATCCCACCTTACAGACCTCTGGCAACCATGGCAACACTGACCTAAAACAAGATATTCTCTGCTACATTTAGAACCATCTTTTATTGTTTTTGCAAAACTAATTCCATCAATACCTTCTGGTATTTTTATTTCGAGCATTTCAGCCAGTGTTGGCAATAAATCAATATTATAATGAAGACCATCATCAATAATACATTCTTTCATATCACCAGGCCACCTTATTATCAAAGGAATCCTGTGTGTAATGTAGTCAGATGTGCCGTGTTCAGAACAACAACCAAGTTCTCCAAGATTTTCACCATGGTCAGAGGTTATTATAACAGTCATATCATCGAGGATATTCTTTGTTGCAAGTGTGTCGAAAATAATTCCAAGGTGTTGGTCTGCATATTTTATTCCACAATCATAACCATCTATCATTTTTCTTGCAGCATCCATATCTGTAATCATTGCAGGATGACCTGGAAATCTTGCTTGCACTTCCGCAGGACCAAACATTCCATAATCAAGGGCAGAATGACCCCCAACACACTTTTTCCATTTTTCCACTGTCTCGTCAGTAATCCAGGAAGGAAGGCATTCTTTTTCAAAGGGGTTCCCAAACTCAACAGGTACACGATATGGAACATGAGGATCCCAGTAATGAATATGTAAACACCAGTTATCTTTTTCTGCATTTCTTTCTATCCAGTCAAGAACAACAGGTGTAACCTGTTCAGCAGATTCCATACCATTAAACCCTATATCATAAACCTCGTTTAACCCTGCGTGAAACCACCATGCTCCATGCCTTCCACCAAAAGTTGATATTGATACAGTATGAAACCTGTTAGACGAAAGCATTCCCCAGAGAGAGCCATATCTTAATTTATCCGAAAAACCGCGGTTTTTCCCTTCTGAAAACATATCAGCCATTCTACCACCATGGTTTACCACGCCCGTATGGATACCATGTTTACCGGTAACAAGTGCTGCCCTGCTTGGAAGGCAGGGAGCATCTGAACAATAATAATTAGTAAAAACAATCCCTTTTTCAGCAATTGAATCAATATTTGGACTTGTATTCCTGTGATATCCATAACATCCTAAATGGTCTGGTCTCAGGGTATCAATGTCAATAATCAAAATTCTCATATTGTCTCCAGTTAATCAAACATTTTCTGCTTTTTCATCCAGAGAACTGCTTTTTCCATTGTTTCTTCTGGTGTATATTTTGGCTTATAGCCAATCTTCCGGGATATCTTTGTGATATCAGGACACATATGAGATTTGAAATGAAAATTTGCTCCTGCATCAGAATTAATATTTGTTGAATATTCTTTCCAGCTATACCATTGTACAGGTATTTCTACCCCATAGATTTTCCCATATGTCTCAACAAAATTTCTCACAGTAATGGCATATGCAGATCCTACATTAAAAATCTCATCAGCAGAATCTTCAGGGTTCATCACAGAAAGAAAAAACGCGCGTGCAACATCCTCTGCATCACATGGACCTATCAATGTCTGTCCTGGTTCTGGTAATGGCACTGGTTCCCCCTTTTTATGCTTTTTATGTTTTTCAATGCTTCTGCCCCCATAACAATCAAGGGGAATTTTTCCAGCCCCACATATATTTGGCGGCATAATGGCAGTAAATAAAACTCCATCTTTTTTTGATAAATCCTTAATCTCGAATATTTCCTTATATCTTTTTGCATAGCCCTGAAAAATACAGGGTGATTGGGTTTGTTCAGGAGTTGGAACAATTTTAGGTTCCCCAAACATCCAAATTGAACCGCATACAATAAAATGTTTGCAAAAGGTTTTACCTGCCTGATAAACAACAGGCGCATAAGTACCAAGTATATCAATAATCACCTTTGGTTTTATTTCTTTAAAAAGATCCTCCCATTCGGTTTTGTTATCATCGTAATTCTTTTTCACAAGGTTTGTTTTAGAACCATCAGAAACCTGCTTCATCCCTCTTGTAATAATGGTTATGTCAAACCTTTGCTCTATAAGCATCCTTACAAGATTTGTCCCTATATGGCCTGTTCCTCCAATTATACAAATTTTCATAATTTTCCTCCTCGTTATTTTTGGCAGTGTTTTTGTTTATTTCTCAATAATTCCAAAAGTATTTACATCCCTCACTCTTTAAATCCTCCTCGCCCCCTTTATAAAATGGGGAAATAGAGAAAGGACTTTTTCAAAGGGGAGATAAAAAGGGATGATTTTTCAAAGGGGGAGATTTCCCTCCTTTGTGCCCAGTTTCCTAACATAAAAGTTTCATCTGTTCTTTTGACATTATCTTATTTTCAAATAATAACATTTCCTTATACTTAAGTAATATACCTCCTGTACATTTGGGGGATACAATAACTGCTGTTTAATCACTTTCAAAACCTGCCGCAAAAAACCTTGCGTTTTTCACCATAATATTCATCAGATCTCAGTATTCAAGAAAGTATATCCTCGTACACCTTGCAGGTATAAACTCTGTAAATCTTTTGATACTTTTACCAATACATCTATTTTCAAATGCCTCGTAGACATTTGCCTCTACCGGTAAATTTATGGTTTTTTCGCCTTTTGTTTTTGTATGCACAACAACAAAATGTCTGTTTGCGTATAAAAGATCATCTGTATCAAGATAAATATGTACCCCACTGAATTTGCAGATATTTCTCAAAATCTTTGCTGTAAGCATAGGGGCTGAAATATAGATTGATTTCCATTCTCCCATATCCTTCATAACAAAGCCAGGTTTGTTGATTGAGATTATTTTACCAAAAACCATAGCATGAGGGTCATCAGCATAAAAAACCGGCTCAACAACTCCTGTATGATCCATATGCCCGTGAGAAGGAGTACCGCTCCACTCAAACATCTTCCTTACACCCAAAAAACTATCCCTGCTATCAGGGATAATATTATTTGTCAAAGGATGGAAAAAATTTATTATCTTTATTTCGCTGTTTGCTGAAACATCTTCATACCTAACCCTGATGCCTGTTAAATCTTCAATTGCATCCATAGAAAATCCTTTTTCATTCTGAAAACCAGGAGCATGCATCCACACAACAGTATTATTATTCCTGCATACTTTTTCCTTTATAGTTTTCCTCTCAGAATCTGTCAGATAAAATGTATTCAAGAATACATAAACCCTGTAATCAGGCATATCGTTTATTGCAAGATCATCATGCAAATACAGATGCCATGGTGTCCCTATTCTTCCAAATTCGTTCATTCTTTGTTCATAAAGCAATTTATACATAAGAATATTAGCCATTTTCTGGTAAAACAAACTATCAACATCAACAATCATTGCTATACCATCTGCGGATGAACGGTCATATTTCATACTAAGTTGGCCTATTTTGTTCAGTTTCGAAATTGTTTTAATTAACTGTGGATGGTCGAGCCACTGTGCTAACCCAAAACCGCCAGAAGTTCTTATGAGATGTTGGCCAAAGTCCCTCTTCAGTATTTCTATAGAATCCCTGATTGTATCAGGCCTGCCAAATGGTTTATGAAATGGTTCAGCAAGAGATGTTCTTGTATCATTATCCCCGAGACGAATCTTATTATGAAGTTTCCATGATTCTGTAATACACATATACGAACAATCACCAACACCTATTTCTCTCGAGTAATAAGAATACGGAGTTGAATAAAAATCAACATAAGGTGAATCAAGAACTTTTTTTATTCCACCTGATGTTGTTAATCCAAAATAAAGATATGAGCAGACATTTATATCCATAAGTCCGCCATATCCTCCCCCGCAGATGATTGTATTGCTTGATTGTTCTTTTGCGGTTTTACAAAAATCAATAAAAGTATCTGCGGCAATATCGCTTACAAACTGATAATAATCTGTTACATCACTGTTTCTTAATGGTTCCCTAAATGAACCAAGTTCAGAAGAAAGCCTCTTTATTCTTTGGGGAATTTCAGCACTTTCAAAATCAATAGTACTATCATTCCATGATTTTCTTAATAGTTCAACATTATTCTCATACCTTTCTCGCAGCCAACTTCTGAATTTTCTTATCATTGCAGGGCTAAAATCAGGACATCTCCAATCATTCATATCTGTTTCACCATAATAGTTCCATTCTCCGCATATCCCCCATGCAAAATAGTACCCGGAAAACCTTTCAGGATAATTTTCTTTTAAGTAGCGGGTATATTTCCTTATTGAATCACAAACATATTGCTTCCATATTTCAGATGAAATTGAAGGATTCTCCATTTTTTCAGGACCGCACTGAGACGCTTTCTTTCCTCCATCATCATAAACAATCAACTCATCACCGTATTTTTCTATCCACCACTGCGGCATCCTATCTGTTCTGAAATGGAAAAGAATTATCGCGTCTTTATCCTTCTGCAACAATTTTTTAATATCCTTTTCAAGAGATAAAGTATTAAACTCTGGCGATGGAATACGTAAACTATAAAGATGATCAGGGAAGCACTTTATTAATTCTTTTTCGAACTTCATTCCTGAGGTATCTCCTGTAAACCATCCATGAACTGGCTTATCACAGATAAAAAGAGTTGGAACCCCATTATATCTTTTTACCTCAAAACGATAATCTATTTTTTCCATAATACACTCCCGAAGGTTTTAAGTAATACTAAGAAATATTTGTTTAATTTTTGTCTATATTCCATTCCTTCGCAATTCCCTGTTCCTCTTGTCTTCTTGAAAATCCTCGTCGCCCTCTTTTATGAAGAAGATCTGGGAATTTTCAGTTTTTCAATTCCATGCCACCAGTACATTTTTATATTTTTTTTCTATCTTTTTTACTTATGATAACGCATTTTATCATGAATATAAAATACAGGGGATTTGACCTTGTGTAGCACATATCTTATAATTGTAACACTAAACAAGGAGACACTATGAAAAAAGGCTTTACTTTGATTGAGTTGCTTATTGTAATGGCGATTATCAGCATTCTTGCAGGAATGATTTTACCCGCACTTTCAAAGGCAAGAGAAAAAGCAAGACAGGCATTGTGTATGAGCAATTTCAGGCAACTGGGCATTGCCTTTGAGATGTATGTTTCTGACTGGGATGAATATTATCCTGTAAATCCATCCTGGAAAACGAGATTATGGACATATGTTTCTCCTGAAACAAGGGGAAAGATATCTCAGTGTCCTTCAAGGCATGGGAAAAGTATCGCTATTGACAACTGGTTTCTGGGTCAGGGCTATAACACTGGTAGTGGAATATTTCCTGGTTTTATGGGAGTCAAGAAAAGTAAAATTGCCAGGCCTTCTGAAAAAATTCTCATTCTCGATTGGGGAAGGGAAAAAGATGGAAAAGGAGGATGTAACGCAGGCGCACCTTATATGAACACTAACATTTTGAGTATTGACAATGCATCTGCCTTCAACAATGCAGGAACAAGCCACTGGGCAGTATGTCGTATTCATTCAGGGGGAAGCAATATCCTTTTCGGTGATGGACATTGTGGATGGATGAAACCAGAACAATTCCACAGTAATGTTAAAGATGTTGATAACAATGGAAGCCCTGTTCCTTCGAACCCTGATATTTCACCTGATTGGAGAAAATACTGGGATACATCCTATGAAATTCATTAATAAAATATTCTTTTTAACATTATTTTTAACTGTGGGTATATGCTGGGGAAATCAAATTGAAATAATTACCACAACCTCCCATATATCTACAATTGCACAGGAAATAGGACAATCAAAGATAAAAGTTAGTACCTTAATCCCACCTGGAATATGTCCCGGACATTATGAAATCAGGCCTGGTGATATAAAAAAACTCCACACAAATGGAATACTTTTGTATCATGGCTGGGAAGGTTTTATTGATGACATAAAAAGCACTGTTTCTAATGCGAATGCAAAATTATTCTGTATAGACATCCCTGGGAACTGGCTTATACCGGATACTCAGATAAAAGCAGCAGAAAAGATTTCAAATATTTTATCAATGCTTGACCCATCGAACAAAGGTGTTTACCTGAAAAACCTTGCGTCATATACCAGAAGAATGCTTGACCTTGATAGAAAAATCAAGAATTTTATTCAGTGCAGCAAACTTCAAGGAATACCCGTTATATCCTCTGAAATACTGAAGGACTTTTTGAATTATATTGGGTTTAATGTTATTGATACCTTTGGAAAAGATGAGGAACTAACTCCAAATAATCTCAAACATCTTATAGACCAGGCGAAATTATTTAATGTAAAAATTATTATCAGCAATCTCCAGAGTGGCACAAACATAGGAGAAACAATATCGAGAATAACAAAAAAACCTCATGTTGTTTTAAGCAATTTCCCTGGTGGATTTCAAAACACAGAAACAATTGAAAAAACAATTATGTTAAATCTTATTCTTCTAAAAAATGCTGTAAGATAATAAAAATGAAATCCGTCATCATTGAAAATGCGTCAGTCATCAGAGGAAATAAATTAATCCTCGAGGATATCTCTTTTTCTGTTAAACCAGGAGAATGCATTGGTATTTATGGTTCAAATGGTGCTGGTAAAACCACTCTTTTAACATTAATTAACGGCCTTTTATTTTGTAAAAAAGGAAGGGTCATTATAGATAATATTGTTCTATCTCAGAAAACCGTCAGACAGATAAGAATCATAACAGGATATGTTCCTCAAAATTTTGAGGTTGATCCGAGAATCCCTATTCTTTCAAAAACAGTTGTTTTAAGCAGTTGCTATGGAAGAATGGGACTTTTTCGTTTCCCAGACCAATCAATGCTCGAAAAGGCGTATGGATTAATGAAAAAACTCGATGTTGAAAATGTTTTTAACAGGCCATTTGGTCAGGTTTCAGGAGGAGAACGTCAGAAGATTATGATAGCAAGGGCAATGATGCAAGAACCAGAAATACTTTTGCTCGATGAACCATTTTCTTCTGTTTCGCATACATCAAAAGAAAAGATTATTGAGATTATAAAAAACTGGCACAAAGAAAAAGGTCTTACAATTTTTCTTGTTTCCCATGAGAAAGATACGATTGAAAAATTGTGCAGCCGTGTATTTCATATAGATAATGGCAGGATTACCTCGCAGGAGGCCCTCCATGGAAATTTATAACTTCATGGTTTATTCATGGCTTGCTGCGGTTCTCACTGGCCTTGCCTGTTCCCTCATCGGAGTGATTGTTGTAACAATGGGACTCTCCTTTATAGGTGTTTGTATGTCTCACGCAGCATTTGCAGGAGCACTTATCGGGATTATTCTTCATATCAACCCTGTTGTTTGTTCCTTTATATTCTGCTTTGTTGTTGCGGGAATCCTTGGACCAATTTCAGACAGAAGCGAAATCAAAACAGACACATCCCTTGGCATTATGTTTTCTTCTTCCCTTGGGCTTTCTTTCCTTTTTCTACCGATGATACCTGGTTCAAAAAGCGAAGGATTAAGATTTCTATGGGGAAACATTCTGACTGTAAGCCATAGTGATATCTTAATAGTTGGAATTGTTTGCTTGCTTGTACTCGGATTTGTAATAGCATTTTTCAAAGAAATACAGATATTGATTTTTAACAGGACCCTTGCCCTTGCATCAGGAATCCCTGCAAAAATTATATATTATATGGTCTTGTTTTTGAGTGGTGCTGCAACCACTGCGTCAATAAAAGCAGTTGGTGGGCTTTTAGTATTCTCCCTTATTATCAACCCCGCTGCCGCAGCATATCAATTAACATATGATATGAAAAAATTGTTTCTTTTTTCCTCTATATTTGGAATTCTATCAGGATGTGCCGGACTTCTAATAGCATTCTGGTTAAATATCCCTGCAGGCGCACCAATTGCACTATCCTCGGTTGCTATTTTCATACTTTCAACTGTTTTTTCCCCAAAAAGGAGAACCCATGCAAAAGCACAAACTAGAATTCTTCAATAAATTCGCGGAAGATCTGGATTCTTATCCAGCGCATAAAAACCTTGGCAGAGTTATTAAAGAAACAAATATAAAAAAGGGTTCCTTTATCTGTGATGTTGGAACAGGAACAGGTGTTCTTATACCATATATTCTGAAGGGAATTGGAGAAAAAGGCAGAGTTATTGCAGTTGATTATTCACCAGCAATGATAGATAAAGCAAAAACAAAATACCATCTTAAAAATGTTGAATTCCTGGTTGTTGACATTCATAAAACAATGTTTCCCGACGAATATTTTGATTATGTCATAGCAAATGCCTGTTTCCCACACTTTGAAAGAAAAAATGTTGCGCTGAAAGAAATCTATCGCATTCTCAAAAAAAATGGGGTGGTTGTTATTTCGCACCCAACAGGAAGGGATTTCGTAAACAAAATTCACCATAATACTGGTGGATATATAAAAAAAGATATTGTTCCAGAAGGCATCACACTTGCAAATCTTCTTAAAAAACACTGTTTCCATCCGGAAAAAATTATAGATGAACCTGAATTTTATTTTGTTTCAGGGAAAAAATTATAAAATCCTAAAATTTCAATTTTTTCAAAATAGGCATTATAATAATTTATAATTCGCCGGGATGGCGGAAAGGCAGACGCTACGGACTTAAAATCCGTTGGAAATCAATTTCCGTGAGGGTTCAAATCCCTCTCCCGGCATTGCACTCTCATTTTAAAAGGGATTTGAACTGGAGCGAAGTTAAGAAATTGCGAGCAAGCGCAGCAATTTCAGCGGTGGCCGAGCTGAGTCGTATTGAGAGACGAAGCCGCTCAAATCCCTCTCCCGGCATTGCACTCTTATTTTAAAAGGGATTTGAACTGGAGCGAAGTTAGGAAATTGCGAGCAAGCGCAGCAATTTCAGCGGTGGCCAAGCTGAGTCGTATTGAGAGACGAAGCCGCTCAAATCCCTCTCCCGGCATTGCACTCTTATTTTAGAAGGGATTTGAACTGGAGCGGTGCTGGTGCGATGAAGAAAGAGCACCGTATAGCACTAAGCGCGAGAAGGTGAGCGCGCTGACCGAAGCGTAGTTTGCAAGAAGTTAAGAAATTGCGAGCAAGCGCAGCAATTTCAGCGGTGGCCGAGCTGAGTCGTATTGAAAGCATCCAACCGGTATTTATAGGTTGGATGAAAGAGGTGTGGGGAAAGAGGCGTTCCCCACGCAGTAGGGGGAAGATTAAGGGGGAATTAGAGGAGGGACTTTTTCAAAGGTGTAATATTATTCTCTTCTCCCGTTGGGAGAGGCAAAGTGAGGAGATCTTCCTCTTTTAGAGAGAAATATGCTCCTTTTTTTGTTAGATTTTTAAACATAAAAGTTTCATCTGTTTTTTGACACTATCATTTTTTCGATACTGGTTTTATTATTTCTTATTCTTTTCAATCTAAGAAAAAAATCAATTTTTCAATTTCTTCAGAAAAAGGGAAACATTATTAAGGCAACTAACTATTGATTCCAGGGATTCAACAAATTTCTCAGCAGTAAATTCTTCTTCAGGAATACTTATAGTAAGAACCAATTTTGGTTCTCCATCATCGTTTTCTACTGAATAATGGCTTCCTCGGTTTTTACAAAAATCCAATATTGGAGGGCATTGAAGATTAAGTAAATTCTGGTCTTCTTCTGAAATAAACATCATAGACATTACATGGATAAAGATTACTATAATAAACGTAGGAGATCAAGTGTTGAGGGATATTTTAATAAATCTGTCCTCAAGGAGTAAGATAGGAGTATAATTAACAAGGGAGGATAGATGGTGAAGAGGGAGAAGATAGAATTGGTAAAGAGGCAAAGGATATTTGTAGGGATAGACATAGCGGGAAGTAAGCATCGGGC
>Ga0255347_1000681_pt1 | contig 60060 bp, 52 predicted proteins | sample wastewater_treat_2_FD_192479 | JGI IMG/M metagenome (GOLD analysis project Ga0255347, IMG submission 192479) | Wastewater microbial communities from Lulu Island WWTP, Vancouver, Canada - plant24 | ecosystem: Engineered > WWTP > Wastewater > Unclassified | place: Canada: Vancouver, British...
CCGAAGCACGAAGTGCAAGAAGATGGTGCGATGAAGAAAGAGCACCGTCTAACACTGAGGGTCTATCCCTTACCCACATCTTCTAAGAATCGCTTGTGTAAAAGAATTACCCTTGTTTTTATTCCTTTCATAAAATATGAAAGTGGTGTTTTTTGTTCCCCTATCATGGCTTATTATTACTCCTTCAGGTAATGCAACAAATTCTCGGATATATTTTTCAAAATCTATGCTATTGCTTTATTCCCTTCCTTTGTAAAGGAAGGTCAAGATGGATTTGCCTACGTTTCCCCTTCATAAAATCCCCCTTGCCCCCTTTTTCAAAGGGGGAACTTGTGGGTAAGGGATAGATAAAGGGGGCAAGGGGGATTTAGATGAGGAGTGATATAAAAACTTTTTTTCCTTTACAAGGAAGAGAAAAACAAAAATTGCAAGAGGTAAAGTGAAAAATGCAAGATTAAGAACTCAAGAATATTTCATTTTGACTCTTGCGGAAAATCTCCTCTGATGCCTTTCAATAAAAAGATTCTATTTGAATTATAAGTTATATATTCCTGCCTGATTTTATCATCTGAAAAATGAGATTTTCTACTCAACATGAGATTCAGCTATTGAAAATTTTTACAATACTATTAGAATAAATATTAAAGATGTTCTTTTATTAACAAAATTATGGAGGATACTCATGCCTTATGGACCTGGCTTTCATAGAGCAGGATTTGGGCCTGATCAGGAGAATAAAACAGGTTATAAGGTGCGCATAACAAGGTTGTTCAGTTATTTAATTCCATATAAGATACAGATTGGATTTGCCTTACTTATCTCAATATGTGTCACTGCTTTAAACCTACTCCCACCTAGATTGATAGGATTGATAATTGATAGTGCTGTAAACAAAAAACAAATCATTGTTCTATACAAAATGTGTTTTCTTCTTCTTGCCACATATATATCTGTTAATATTCTCAATGGTATAAAGATATATCTAATGGGAAAACTTGGACAAAACATTACCTATGATCTCTGGCAGGAGGTTTATAGAAATGTTCATCGACTTTCTTTCAGATTTTTTGATGAGAGCCAGACAGGAAATATTATGTCGAGGATTACAAATGATGTAACAGCAATTGAAAGAGTGATAGTGGATGGCCTGGATACAACAATAATCGCATTTTTTACACTTGTTGGAATAAGTATTGTTTTATTCAAAATAAACTGGAAACTTGCCCTGATTACAATGGTACCCGTACCTGTTCTTGCTTTAATAGCATATTTGATAACAGTTAAAGCCCACGCAATATACAGAGAGGTAAGAAAAAAAATGGGTGAAATTAGTGCCCTCCTGCAGGAAAATATCTCGGGTATAAGGGAAACAAAAAGTTTTGTTAGAGAGGAATATGAAATTAACCGCCTGGAGGCAAAGAGTAATGAATACGTAAAAACAAACATTCAGGCAATTAAACTCTGGGCAACATTTTCTCCTGCAATAGTTACAGCAACTGCATTGGGAACATTTCTTGTTCTTCTTTTCGGAGGTAAGATTGCAATCGAAACAGGAAATCTATCAACAGGAGACATAGTATCTTTTCTTTTTTATCTCGGACTTTTTTATCAACCAATTCATCAATTAAATATGGTTAATCATATGCTTCAACACGCAAGGGCTTCAAGTGAAAGGGTCTTCGAAATTATTGATGCAGAACCAGATGTAAAAGAGGTAGAAAATGCATTAAGTTTACAAAAATGTTCAGGAGAAGTAGTGTTTGATAATGTGCATTTTTCATATAGAAAAGGCGTTGAGGTATTACACGGTATAAGTTTTGAAGCAAAAAAAGGAGAAACCATTGCCCTGGTCGGACCGACAGGCGCAGGAAAAACTACAATTATAAATTTGATTCCGCGTTTTTATGATGTTGATTCAGGAGAAATACGGATTGACGGTATTGACATTCGTAGGTATAAGATTAAAGACCTTAGGAAAGCAATTGGAATCGTAATGCAGGAACCATTCCTTTTCAGTGGTACAATTATGGAAAATATTTGTTATGGAAAACTGGAAGCAACCTTCGATGAAATCGTCAATGCAGCCAAACTTGCTAATGCGCACGATTTCATAATAAAACTCCCTGATGGTTATCAACACCAGATTGGTGAAAGAGGAATAAAACTATCTGTTGGAGAAAAACAACGGATTGCAATAGCAAGGGTTATCCTGAAAAACCCTCCAATCCTTATATTTGATGAAGCCACATCCTCTGTAGATAATGAAACAGAAGCCATGATTCAACAGGCAATAAGTCGATTGCTAAAAAACAGAACATCATTTGTGATTGCTCATCGCCTTTCAACAGTAATAAACGCACATAAAATCCTCGTGATAAACAATGGATATATTGTGGAACAGGGTACCCACAAAGAATTATTGCAGAAATCAGGATTGTATGCAAAGCTTTATGAGATACAGTGGAAACGAAAACCCCAGCAAGAAGTAGTAAAAAATATAGAATAGGACCATAATACTGGAGATGCAAGATTGCAAAATGTAAAACATATGAGAGAAAAAAGATTTTTAGCAGTCCCGTCTAATAACTCAGGAGGGAAAAATGATGGATGCCTCCAATGTAAAGGTTGGTTCTTTTATAAAGAAAGATAATGAAATATTTCAAATCATTGAAATAGAAACAAAAGCAGGCCCTGCAAGGTTTTCAAATTATATTCATATCAAGATTAAAAATCTCAAAACAAATAAAATACTCGAAATGAAACTAATGCCCGAAGAAAAATTAGAAAATCTTGATCTCCAGCATATATATCTTGAATACCTTTATTCAGATGGAGAAAATCTTTGTTTTATGAATCCCCAAACATATGAGCAGTTTGAAATACCTCAACATATGATTGGAAACTTCAAGGATTTTTTGAAAGAGGGAACAAAAGTAAGATTTGAAATATATGAGGACACTCCAGTTAATGTAATAATACCTGAAACAGTGGAGTTAAAGGTTATAAGTACTGGCAGTGGGGTAAAGGGCGAAACAGACACAACCTATAAAAACGCTGTGCTGGAAAACAACATGGAAATTCTTGTTCCTCATTTCATCAAAGAGGGCGACATTATTAAGGTATCAACATCAACAAAACACTATGTTGAAAGGGTTCATAAGTAAACAAAAATTTGCTAATACTCCTGACATAACTTAATATATATTAAAAAATAGGTATCCAGTCAACCACATTGTCTGAGAAATAAGAAGATAGGAAAATAATGATTAAGGATGTAAAAATAAAAAAACTCTCGTTTATAGCAGATGAAAGGGGCCGGCTTCTCGAAATTTTACGAAGTGATGATGAAATCTTCGAAAAATTCGGTCAGGTTTATATTACAACCTGTTATCCTGGTGTAATAAAGGCATGGCACCTTCATTATCTTCAAAATGATAATATGATTGTGGTTTCAGGAATGGCAAAGATCGTACTTTGCGATTTAAGAGAATCAAGCCCAACAAAAGGTGAAATAAATGAGTTTGTAAGCGGAGATTTTAATCCTATTCTTGTTCACATACCTGTTAATGTCTATCATGGATTTATGTGTATCTCTGAAAAAGAAGCAATAGTCCTGAATGTGCCAACACTCCCATATAACCATAATTCTCCGGATGAATATAGAATCCCATTTGATACAGAACAAATCCCGTACAGATGGGAAAGGAAAAACCGCTAATGAAAGGCGTAATACTGGCAGGAGGGCTGGGAAGTCGCCTTTTTCCTCTAACAAAGGTTACAAATAAGCATCTTCTTCCTGTTTATAACAAACCAATGATTTATTATCCGCTTGAAACCCTTGTACAGGCAGGGATAAAAGACATTATGGTAATAACAGGAGGTACATCTTCTGGAGATTTTATGAGGCTGCTTGGGAACGGGAAAAACTTTGGGCTTAAACACCTGTTATACACATACCAGGAAGGTGAGAAAGGAATTGCCCATGCTTTGGCTCTTGCGGAACATTTTGCGGCAGGAGACAAAATCATTGTTATGCTCGGCGATAATATAATAGAAAAAGACATTAAGAAAGAAGTTGACATCTTTGACAGGCAAGAAAAAGGAGCAAGAATCCTTTTGAAAGAAATTGATAAACCCGAACGTTTCGGCGTCGCGGAAATCAGGAACAATAAACTGGTAAGAATCATCGAAAAACCAGCAATCCCTCCCTCCAAAATGATTGTAACAGGAATATATATGTATGATCATCAAGTATTTGAGTTCATAAAAACGCTAAAACCCTCAGCAAGAGGGGAACTTGAAATTACAGATGTTAACAATAGATATATAGAAAAAGGCCAAATGAGTTTTGGTATTCTTAAGGGATGGTGGACAGATGCTGGAACCTTTGACTCACTGTTAAGGGCAAATATGCTTGTTGCAAAACAAAGGAGTAAACGTTGAAAATAGCAATAACAGGTGGAGCCGGATTTATTGGCTCAAACTTCACTTCTTTTATATGTAAAAAATATAAACAATCACAGATATTAAATATCGATAGGATGACATACGCTGCAAATCCTTTGACATTACAGATACTTAACAAACTACCAAACCATAGGTTTATCAAGATAGATATATGCGATAGTAAAGGTATTGAAGAACTTCTAAGCGGATACGAAATTATAGTGCATTTTGCTGCTGAAACACATGTGGATAGATCTCTTGAAAATACCAGAGATTTCCTTACCACCAACATCTCCGGGACACTCAGTATACTTGAGACAATAAAAAAAATAAAATCTATCAAACGTTATATACACATCTCCACAGATGAAGTGTATGGAAGCATTCAATCAGGTTCTTTCACAGAGGAATCAAAGATAAATCCAACAAACCCCTATTCTGTCAGTAAGGCCTCTGCAGATTTTCTGGTTCTTTCATATTTCAGATGTTTCAATATTCCTGCTATTATTATAAGATCAACAAATAATTTTGGCCCATTTCAACACCCTGAAAAGTTTATTCCCCTGGCAATAACAAACGCTCTTGAAGGCAAAAAAATTCCACTTTATGGAGATGGGAAACAAACAAGAGAATGGATATTTGTTTATGATACCTGCAGGGCTATAGAAATGCTTATTAATAATGGAGAACCAGGGCAAATATACAATGTTTCTGCACATCAGGAAAAAACCAATATCGAAACACTCAAAAAAATTTTGAAGATGCTCGAAAAGGATGAAAATCTTATACTGAATGTTCCTGATAGACCATCTCATGACGTAAGATATAGCATTGCGACTGAAAAAATCGAAAAACTCGGTTTTAAGAGTATATACAGTTTTGAAAATGGATTAAAAGAAACAATCAAGTGGTATAAAGAAAATCAGCAGTGGTGGAAACACATAAAAAACAGTACTGGATTCCGACAATATTATAAAGCAAGGTATCCTTCTCTATGAAAGTCATTATAACAGGTGGAACAGGTCTTGTTGGAAGGTATCTTTCTAAAATGTTTGATGATAAAGATGTTGTTATTGCTTCACGCAATAACTGTGATATAACAGATTTCTCATCTGTAAAATATCTTTTTTATAGAACAAAACCAGACATGGTTTTCCACCTCGCAGCATTTACTGATGTTGATAAATCCGAAGAAAATCCTGCCCTTGCTCTTAAAACAAATGTAAGCGGAACAAATAATATCGCAATAATGGCGGATAAACTAAAATCGTATGTTGTCTATGTGAGCACTGATTTTGTTTTTAACGGGGAAAAAACTTCCCCCTATAGTGAAAATGACACCCCGAATCCACTTTCAATATATGGGAAAACAAAACTTGAAGGAGAACGTTTAGTATCAGGTTTCTGTAAAAAATACTGCATTGTTAGAACATCGAGAGTTTTTGGAAAAAACGGCAGAAATTTTGCAAGTATCCTGCCATTAAAACTTAAAAGCAAAATAAAAATTACAATAACGACTGACCTTGTCAATTCTCCAACATATGCCAGAGATCTTTCTAAGGCATTATTTGAAATCGGAAGAGAAAGATTTCAAGGAGTGTTAAATTTCTGTAATTCTGGATGGTGCAACTGGTATGAATTTGGCCTGTATATATGCCAGTACTATAATCTTGATCCTTCATTACTCACCCCAATTAGTATAAGAAATTTTCACGATTCAACCGCACCAAGACCTGCTTTTTCAGCACTCAACACATCGTTATTCAGTAAACTTTTCTTTGAGCCAAGGTCATGGCAGATTGCCTTACAGGAATTCCTAAAATACGAAATTTCTTGACTGGTTTCAGTTTTCTTCCTATAATAAAAGGATAAAAAAACAAGTCCCAGGTAAAGCAATTTTGAAAAAGGACTTAATTATAAATTGAAAAATGCAAAGTAAAAACTGAAACAAAGAAAAATTATGCAATTTAACTTTGCATTTTATAATGAATATTTTATGCATTACGAAGAATTGAGCCCCCATCGACTAGAGGCCCAGGTCACCACTCTTTCAAGGTGGTAGCGCCGGTTCGATTCCGGCTGGGGGCGCTTATATACCATAGATAAGATGGGTTCAGGGAGATACTGAACAGGGAATTAAAAATCCTCCCCAACCCTCCTTTTACAAAGGAAGAGAGCATATTTCCCTCTGAAAGAGGAAATACCCTCACCCTGCCTCTCCCAACGAGAGAGAAGAACAAGGTTCCCCCTTTTATAAAGGGGGCGAGGGGGATTTCCAGGATGAGAAAAATATAGAATTGCAAAATGCAAAGTGTAAAATAAAGAATGTAGTGAACACCTTCAGGCGCAATATATTTATAGTGCCAAGGGAAAAAACACAATGCTAAAGATCCTCGCTACATTCCTTTCATTGCAAATGCAAAATAAAAGAACGATTTCGACAATATTTATACTGTAAAAAAGGAATATAAAATGGAGAATATCTGGGTTTCAAGCTGGAAACACTGCGACTGGGTTGGGAAAACAGATCTTATAATTCTTATATTACTCTCAATATATAGCTGGGCAATTATAATTGATAGGTCTATACTCTTCAAAAGAATTAGAAGAGCGAATGAAAAATTTCTTAATCTCTTTTACGAAGGCAAGGTCGCAAATGTTCCCAATTCACCGTGGTCAAAAGTGCTTTCTAAGACACTCAGCGAAAAAGCAAAACATAATCTTACAAATGAACGGTTGCTAACAACCCTTAAAAGATTTGGCAATGAGGAAATTAACTTGCTTAGTGGAAGGATAGATTTTTTACTTTCAGTTTCGGCTGTTGCACCATTTATGGGATTACTTGGGACTGTATGGGGAATATTAATGGCATTCCACAAGATAGGGCTTACAGGGACATCTTCTATTTCAATAATAGCAAGTGGTATATCTGAAGCACTTATTGTAACATTTGTTGGGTTGCTGGTTGCCATACCTGCAGCGCTTGGTTATAATTATCTTGATGAACAAAGGCAAAAAATTCAAATACAGGGCGACGAAGTTTTGGAATCATTTTATAATACACTAAAACAATGAAACGAAATTTTTTTCTTCAATCCGGTCATAGAGAAAATGCTCTTAATAAAATAAACATTGTTAACTTTGTCGATGTTGCCCTTACCCTTGTTATTATTTTATTGATGATATCCCCAATGATAGAGCAGGGAATGGAGGTCAGATTGCCAAGCTCAGGACCAAGTAAAATTTCTGTTGGGAAAAGCGTTATACTTACAATAGCAAAGAACAGGAGAATATTTCTTGGCAATCAGGAGGTTTCGATAGAAAATCTTGAGCCGCTTGTTAGAAGTACAATTTCAAGAAATCCTGAACTCGGAATTGTGGTAAAAGGAGATAAAACTATTACATACCAGGAGTTAATAAGTGTACTGGACATCTTGAAAAGGGCTGATGTTAAAAAAATAGGACTTGCCACAGAGGCACATCCAATAAAATGAAAAAAGCCATACTGCTTTCAATTACCATTCATCTAATATTCATCTTTTCGATACTGAAAAATCCCGAGGGGAAAAAAAAGAATATGGAAAACGTTTATATAGTTGATTTATTAAATCTTCCTTCCTCCATAGAAATTTCAAATAGTCCTATTGCAGGCAATGTAATATCGTCCTTTAAACCAGAACCAGCCGAAGCATCAATTGTTACACAACCACAAAGAGTAGGATCTTCAATAAAAACAACCTCGCCAGTATCAGGAAAAACACATATTGGTTCTGGTGGAACTGGAACATCTGGAGAAAAATTCTCAGCAGAAGAATACATATCAGATATAAATAGAAGGTTAACTCAATATGGTAGTAATCAATCCACTGATGGAATCTCATCTGAAAAAACATCACAAAAATCAGGAACAACATCTGGGAAAAAACAATCCCTTGCATCAAGAATTTTCCCGCTCAATCCAAAGGAACAACCACCAGGCATGTCTGTTGGATTTCAGGGATCTTCTATTCCAGCAGGAAATATAATCCCACTTGAGTATCTTGACGAAATAAAGATTGCTATACAAAGAAAATGGAAACTTCCACCAGGTGAAAAAAACTACTCATTATCTTCAGTTGTTTCCTTCAAACTTCATAAAGATGGAACAATCACAGATATATCTCTTGAATCTACATCAGGAGTTAAAGAATTTGACGAAAGCGCTATAAGGGCAGTTAAAGAAACAGGCCGTTTATCGCCACTTCCAGATACTTATCGACTTGATTCTCTCGAAGTAGCAGTAAAATTTAACGCAAGGGGGATAGAATGAAATTAAGGTTTACAGTTTTAGGTACTATTCTGCTTGTCTGCAATTTTCTCAGTGCCCAAAATAGAATAACAATTGAAATTACTTCATCCACAGATATGAAAACTGGCGCCTGTATTTTGATAAGCGCGCAGAAAACCAGATTTTTTGAGGATTTTTCATCACAACTCTCAAAAGATCTTATTAATTCTGATTGGTTTGAGGTAAAAAATTTATCTTTTAAGGAAAACTTTTACATACAATCAGAGATTGACGAAGCATTATCAAAAAATAATGCAAGTGTTTTAATTGTTTGCAAGAACGAAGAAAAATTAAGGGTGCAGACATATGATACCCTCGAAAAAAATATGCTTTTTGAATTCTCGATGGAAACTTCTAATTCTCCTGTGCAGTTAGCCCACAGGGTAAGTGATGAGATAGTACAACGTATTACAGGTAAACCAGGAATAGCAACAAGCAAGATAATATATATAACGAGACAGGATTCTTTTTACAAACTTGCTATGGCAGATTATGATGGATCTAATCCTAATATCCTACTTTCCGCAGAGTATATCATCAATTACCCGAGATGGTTTCCAGATAAAAAGAAAATCTTATTTTTATCTTACAGAAAAACATTTCCCTCTCTTGAGTCGATTGATTTAACAACGAGGCAAATAAAAACATTTGTTTTTGAACCTGGTCTTAATGCGTGTGCTTCATTTTTCAGGAATAAAAATCAGGCAGTGGTTGTTTTAAGTAAAAGCGGAAGACCTGATATTTATCTTGTTGATCTTGAAGGAAATATTCTAAAAAGATTAACAGAAAAAAAAGGTATCAATGCCTCGCCCAGTGTTTCCCCTGATGGTAAACAAATTGCCTTTGTTTCAGATAGAGACGGGAAGGTAAAGTTATGGGTGATGAATCCAGATGGCTTGAATGTAAGAAAGATTGATATACCATCAAACTATGTTACTGCTCCAGCGTGGTCTCCTGACGGAGAATATCTGGCATACTCTGTCAGGTATGGAACACAAATGTTTATAGAAACATATCATTGGCCAACAGGAAAGAAACGTCTTCTCACATCCAGTATTTCCTGGGCAGAAGCGCCATCATGGGCACCAGACAGCAGGCATATACTTTTTACGAGACAACAAAATTATATAAATTCATTGTGGTGTGTTGATATTTATTCTCTCAGATTAAGAAAGGTCGTTGACAACGCATGGAGCAGTTGCTGGGATGTTCATTGACAAAAAAAAGATGTCTGATACAATAAAGAAAATACAAGTGTTCAACAAATATTAAATAAAAAACAGGATCTAACATTAGATAATGGAGATAGAAAATAGGATTATACCAAGCCATATAAAAACAAAAGATTTGCCAGAAATGATTTATTGTAATATATTAAGAGTAGACGAAATCCTATTTTATAATTTTTAAACAAAAGCTTTTGCTATAAAAGAGGTTAAAAGGAGGGAAAATGAGAAAAGAATGGTTTGGCTTTTTAATTGTTTTTGCGTTAATTATGTCTGGGTGTTGCCCATTTTCAAAAAAACCTGTCACAAAGGAACCAGAAACGCAACAAACAACAACTCCACCACAAACAGTTAAACAACCTGAACCAACAAAAACACAAGTCCCTGTAAAAACGTCCCAAGAACCATCCACCGCAACAGAAACAGAAAAGTTCATCGCTATCACAGATGGAGAACTTCCTCCGACAAAACCGCCTGTTGAATCTCCAAAGTTTGTGCCAGCAAGTTTTGAACCCATATATTTTGATTTTGATAAATACAACATAAGAGCAGATCAACAACCAAAACTTAAGGCACTTGCAGATTATCTGAAAAACAATCCAACGATTTCAATCCTTATTGAAGGGTACTGCGATGAAAGAGGAACCGATGAATATAACCTTGTCCTCGGAGAACAAAGGGCTCTCAGTACAAGAAATTTTCTCATTGGACTCGGTATTTCACCAAGCCGTCTTTATACAATAAGTTACGGAGAAGAGAATCCTGCTGATCCAGGACATAATGAAGAAGCATGGGCGAAAAATAGAAGATGCGAGTTTAAGATAAAGCAATGAGAAACCTGCTTATATTTCTTGTTCCATTTATGTTGCTCTGTGGGTGTACATCACCTCTTGCGATGAAAGATGATGTTACATTTGTAAAAGAAGAAACTGACCAGAAGATATCTGGACTTGAAACATCGGTTAACAAACAATTCCAGGATGTAAACACAAAGATTGAACAAATACAGAAAACTCAGGACCAACAACAATTGATAATACTGAATATTTTTGAAGATATGAAAAGTCAGATATCTGATATAAAAAATGCCATCGATGATCTATCACAGAGTTTAACAAAAGAAACTGAAACACTTAAAAAAAATCAGGAAGAAAAAAATAATCAGTTCAAGCAGGATATAGATACTCTTAAAGCATCCCTGAATGATGTACTAAAAACATCTGCAGCACTAAACAGTTCTATGGTAAACTATCAAAAGGATCTTCTGGCTCTTAAAACATCCATGCAACAGGTAGCCACTGAGATTGATTCATTAGATGAACAAAAGTTCGTTAATAAAGAGGAGTTCAACAATCTAAAAAAAGACATATCATCTCAGATAAAGGTACTTTTAGATGAGATTGTAAAACACGAAAGCGAGATTGTTTTATTAAAAAATCAGGTTGGAATCACGCATACTTCAGAAAAAGAAATAAATACTGTTTCGCAAATACCTCAGAGCTCAAAATCATATTATGTAGTAAAAAAAGGCGATAGTCTTCTTTCCATCGCAACCAAATATAACACAACAATTAAAAAAATACAAGAATTGAACAACCTGAAAAGTGAAAAAATAGTTGTCGGACAAAAACTTTTGATTCCATGAGAGAAATCCTTGTTTTCTTAATTGGCGCATGTTTTGGAAGTTTTGCAAATGTTTGCATATACAGGATGCCAAGAAAAAAATCAATTGTTTTTCCATCCTCATTCTGTCCGAAATGTCGAAGGTCAATAAGATGGTATGATAACATACCTATTTTAAGTTATATACTGCTTCGTGGTAGGTGTAGGTATTGCAAAAAAACAATCTCACCGAGATATCCCATTGTTGAAGCAACAATGGGATTATTGGCTCTTCTTCTTTATGAAAAATTTTGGACAATCGGTCTTTATTGTCCTTTTTTCTTTTATTTTATCTTTGCGCTTGGAATGCTTATCATAAGTGGTATTGACTTTGAAACATTTCTTGTGCCTGATATTATTGTAATACCGTTAATTCCCATTGGTATCATCGGAGCATTCCTCTGCGAAAATTTCTTCTTCTTCCCATCAGGGCAATCATCTGCAATTAATAGATTAATGTATAGTATATCTGGAGCGTTTACTGGGGCACTGATTGTAGCAGCGCTCGCAATAATAGGAAAAATAATCTGGAAAAAAGAAGCAATGGGTGGAGGAGACCTAAAACTTCTTGCAGCCATCGGCGCCTTTCTCGGATGGAAGGGTGTATTTATTTCAATCTTTTTTGGCTCAATTATAGGAACGATTATAAGTTTATTGCTTATTTATTCAAAAAAGAAAACCTGGGATGATTATATTCCATTTGGTCCATACCTTGTAATTGGAGCAATAATTACCATACTAATGAAAGGCAGTTGTTTCCTTTCGCTTTATTTTATACCTTGATTATGAGCGAAGTAATTCTCGAAATTGTAGAGGAGTTTTTTCAGCAGAGAAGGTATTTTACTGCAAGGCACGAAAATCTCGTCCTTATTAAGAAAAACAAAAAACAATCTGAGCCAGCATCTGACAATGGTTTTATCATTGACGAGACAACAGTAGAAAATATAAACGCGGGTATTGTAAAATCAGTTGGCTGGCATACCTGTAAAATAACAACAAGAATCCTCGAAACATTTCCTGAAATTATTGAATTTGCCAGGGATGATCAGGTTAAAAAATTTGCTGATTGGTTTAATAAAGAACCGTTTAAAAAATTATTGGTAATACCACAATTGCCTTCACATATTGAATTAAGAGAAGGTGTAATCAAGAAACTTCAGGATACAGGAATTGATCATTTAATAACTATTCCCACAATTATCTACGGCGTTATTGAGAAAATCCAGCCAAGAAAGGTTTATTCTTCGCCAATCTGTGATTTACTTCGTATACTTAAGTTCTACAATATAATCTCCTCGACAAAACAACAAATGGAATTACCCCTTTAATAAAAATGCTTTGTAAAAGGAGCAGGGGGATGAGGATCTTGGAATTTCCTAAAACCCTCCTATTTCCCCCTTGCAAAATCATCTCTTTTTATTCCCCCTTTGCAAAGGGGGCGAGGGAGATTTTGGAAAAAGACGGAAAAGGAAGGATAATAATAATGCTTATAGTCAATTGAATCTTTAATCGGATAATGAAAATGCTATCACCAGAAACGTCTGTTAAGTTTATTCCAGGGGTTGGTCCACAAAAGGCTGAGTGCCTCTTAAAAATGGGCATAAATACAGTTGAAAATCTGTTATTTCATTTTCCACGAAAATATCTTGATAGAAGAAAGGTTAAAAAAATCAGTGAGGTAATTCCAGGCGAAACAGTTTCATTAAAGGCAGTGGTAATTGCTGCTGAAGAAAAAAGATTACGAAATATTTCTCTTATAAAGATTGCTGTTTCCGATGGAACAGGTGTAATATATCTTGTTTTTTTTAATCAAAAATATATTCTCAACACCCTGAAACCAGATATAAAAGTTTTCATCTATGGAAAGGTTGAGGAATATCGTGAGAACCTTCAAATTAACAATCCGCTTTTTGAAATCATTGAAAAAGAAAGAAAACTTGATTACATACTACCGGTGTATCCGATAACATCAGGGATAACACAGAGTTTTATCAGAAGATGCATACAATACGTGCTTAGGAATTTATCTGAGTTCCCCACGGATATACTGCCTGTTGAAGATAGAATTCGACTTAAACTTTCGAATATGAGGCATGCCCTGACAAACATTCATTTTCCCCGTAATGAGATAAATCTTGAAAAAGCAAGAAGACATCTTATTTTTGATGAATTTTTCAAACTTCAAATTGGCCTTATCTATAAAAAAATTGCGCAATCAGCCCCTGTACCTGATATTTTAGATATGAAGTTTGGAACTTCATTAGTTCAGAACTTCGAAAATTTGTTACCATTTAAACTCACAAAAGACCAGAAGAATGCAATAGATGATATCCTCAATGATATGAAATCAGGAAAAATGATAAACCGACTACTCCAGGGAGAGGTTGGCTCAGGCAAAACAGTTGTTGCAATTTTCCTTCTATGGCTCTTTGGAAAGGAATCACACCAGGGCGTACTTATGGCGCCAACAGAAATTCTTGCGGAACAACACTACCTTAACTGGCAACCACTTTTTCTTTCGTGTGGAATCGAAAGCATTATCTTGATAGGAGGCCTTCCGGAATCAATGAAAAAACGAGCAATTGAAAACATTGAAGCAGGAAAAACCAAGGTTATCTTTGGAACCCAGGCACTTCTCAATGAGAAAATTGTTTATCCAGATTTAAGGGTTATTATTGTTGATGAACAGCATAAATTCGGGGTTGAGCAAAGAAACCTTCTTCAAAAACGAGCAGAAAATGCACACTATCTTGCGATGAGCGCTACTCCAATCCCAAGAAGTATTGCACTTACAATCTATGGCAATGTTGATCTTTCGACAATTGGCGAGATTCCAAAAGGCAAGAGAAACATCGTAAGTTATTTATTCAAGAATAGCGAAATCAGCACTGTTTATGAGTTTGTCAAAAAACAGGTAAAAGAAGGAAAACAGGGATATTTTGTTGCCCCAGCAATTGAAAGCAACCAACACTCTTCTGTTTTACAGCACTTTGAGAATATTAAAAATATAGTAGGAGACAATCTTGTTGGGCTCCTACACGGTAAATTGCGAACAGAAGAAAAAAATATGGTTATTGAAAATTTTAGAAAAAAACAAATACTGATAATTGTATCAACAACAGTAATAGAGGTTGGTATAGATATTCCTGAAGCCAATTTTATTGTTATTGATGAAGCAGAGCAATTTGGACTCTCACAACTACACCAGATGAGGGGTAGGGTAGGTAGAAGTGGTAATCTCGGATATTGTCTTTTAGTATATCATTCAGATGATAACCAGATAATTAATCGACTCGAATCATTCCTCGAGATAGAAGACGGCCTTAAACTTTCTGAGATTGACCTTTCTATAAGAGGTCCTGGAGACATCCTCGGGGTTCGTCAACATGGTGTTCTTCCCCTTAAAATAGGGAACATCATTACTGATATCAAAATTCTTGATGAATCCAGAAAAGAAGCAGAAAGAATATTGAAAAATCAACTGTATAAAAACCCAAAATATGAAAAGATAAAACAATACATTGAAAAATATGTTAAACTTGAGATAATTGATTAAAGAGAAAGGAAATAGAAATTTTTCAAATAAAATGGATAAAAATCAAATAGCAGTATTAATTCCAGCCCATAACGAGGCAAAAGCAATAGGGGGCCTTGTAAATGAAGTAAGGCGCATTATTCCCAATGTATTTGTTATAGACGATGGCTCAACTGATAACACTGCCGAGATTGCTCAGACAAATGGTGCTTTTGTAATAAGACATCAACAGTGTATGGGGAAAGGATCTGCCCTGAAAACAGGTTTTTCTCATCTTAAAAATTTGCCATTTTTGGCTTATATAACAATGGATGGAGATGGTCAACATCTGCCATCTGATATAGACAGGTTTATAAATGCCCTCGAAAGAAACAAAAAGGCAGGAATTATACTCGGTAAAAGAAAGATTAAAGGTACTGATATGCCTTTTATCAGGCGATTGACAAATCTGTCAATGTCTATTTTAATATCAATCATTGCCCTTCAATGGATACCTGATTCGCAAAATGGATTCAGGGCAATAAAAAAAGAGGTTATAAAGAATATGAAATTAATAACCAACCATTTTGAAACAGAAACAGAAATACTTCTTCGGGCATCATGGAAAGGTGTAAAACTTGCTTCAGTTCCAATATCAACAGTGTACCAAGAACAAAAAAGTAAAATAAAACCTATAACTGATACAAAGAAATTTTTTATTATGTTGATTAAACTATGTATTTCTTATGGAAGAAAAAACTGATTTTGAAAAATTAAGAAGGTTAATGGTTGATTATCAGATTCGTTCGAGGGGGATAAAAAATAAAAGGGTAATCTCTGCTTTGATAAAAGTCCCGAGAGAAGAATTCGTCCCTGATGAATTAAAACAATCTGCATATGATGACTGCCCACTGCCAATAGGATATGGACAAACAATAAGCCAGCCCTATATTGTGGCACTTATGACAGAACTTGCAGACCCAAAGGCAGGTATGCGAGTTCTCGAAATAGGAACTGGTTCAGGGTACCAAACAGCGATACTATGCGAAATTGGTTGCGAGGTTTTCTCAATTGAAAGAATCTCTGAAATTGCAGAAAAAGCAGAAAACACACTGAAAAAACTCGGATATAACCCAAAAATACTTATTGGTGATGGAACAGCCGGGCTGCAGGATTATCAACCATATCAGGCAATAATTGTTACAGCCGGTGCGCCGGATATTCCCGAACCTTTAATTAAGCAATTAGATGAAGGAGGAAGGATTGTAATCCCTGTTGGAGATCTTTTTTCTCAGACATTGATACGAGGAATAAAAAACAAGGGAAAACTTATAACAGAAAACTATGGTGGATGTCAGTTTGTCCCATTAAAAGGGAAATATGGATGGAAATAATTCAGTATGCAATAGAAAATAAAGTAAGCATCTTTAGGTGCGTTCCCTCTGCAAGTTCCCCCTTTTACATTTGAAGATATCAGGATCTTTTTAATTTTTTTATTTTTCTTACAACATAAAAAAGTATTAAAGCAACAAGGATAAAAACAATCAGGTATTCAAATTTCCTATAATAAACAGAGATACTCGACCAGTTCCTACCAAGAAAAAAACCAACATAAGCCAGAAAATACGACCATATAATAGAACCTATGAATGTAAAAATACAGAATCTTCCAAAATTCATCTTTGCCACGCCTGCCGGCAAGGAAATAAAGGTTCTAACTGCTGGTAAAATTCTTGAAAAAAATACCACAGGGTCCCCATATTTTCTAAACCATTTCTCTGATCTTTCATAATCATTTTCATCTATCAATAAAAACCTTCCATACTTTTTTATCCACTGCCTTATCAAACGTTCTTCTGCCCAGAACCCCAACCAGTAGGCAAGAATTGAACCAAAAAGATTGGCAACCCCCCCAACAAAAGAAAGAATATGTATATTCATTTTATTCAAGGAAACGAGATATCCTGCAAATGGCATTGTAACCTCTGAAGGAATTGGGATAAGGGCTGACTCGAGTGTCATCAACACAAAAACGCCATAATATCCAGTCTTTTCAATAATAGTTATAATAACATTAGCAATATGAGAAAGAATTTCCATAAAAATTTTTAAGTATATATCGGTCTTTTCAACATTGAACCAGGAGTAACAATCTTTCCTGCTTTTATGTCAGTTTCTGTTATTGTTGCCATAAGAATTTCTTTCTTTCCATAACGATCATGATCATATATGATAAAAATCCTACCATCTTTTGCTTGCACAGCATCTGGATATGAAACATTATTTCTTTCATCAAGCAGGATGTTAAATTTCCATGTTTTTCCATCATCGTCTGAAATTAAAGCGGTCAAATGAGAACGATTTTTGTTATTAAAACCGTAATGGTTTATAAGCAACAGGTTTCCTGATAGAAGTCTTCTTATGTGAAATCTTGAACAAGGGCCTTTGATGGATGATGGTTTACCATGTGTCCAAGTTCTTCCTTTATCAAAAGAAAAACTCTCACCGATGCCATAATATGTTCTTACAAGCATCCACAATCTATTATCTTTAAGCTCTACAATCATATGTTCATCATAACTTCTTTCTGGTACATCTGCAAAACCTAAAAAATTTATGGTTTTTCCTTCATCAGTTGAAATATAAACACACGAAAATCTTAAATTTTCCATCTCTGGAAGATAGGGCATTTTATTCCATAATGCCACTGGAAAAAGCCATTCTCCACTTGAAAGTATAAGAGGCTTATTAATCATTATTCCATATGCAATATTCCTGGGTTCATTCCATACTGGTTTTTCATTATCAGGATTGTCAGCTCTTATACACCACACACCTGCTTTTCCATCAAACCAACCATTGCTCATACTCCAGAATAACCATAACCTATTTAGTGGATCAATCCATAGACATGGGTCAAAAGCTCTTGTGTTGCCAGGAGGATCTATGACAAGGATAGGCTGAGTCCACGTTTCTCCATTATCTATGCTTTTTACTAAAATTATATAGTTATTTGGACCTTCTCCCTCTCCACCGCTATACCATGTCGCCCAGAGAATTCCATTTTCTGTTCTTTCAATACTTGGTATGCCTTGCCATTTTCTATTTTCTCTTTGGTATTTTTCACCAGGAGAAAAAATGATATATCCACTTTTCATAAAATCAAAATGTAATGTAAAATAAAAAGACAAATTTATTGTATTCTTCCTGACCAGTCGGGTTTTTTCCAACGGGTAAGGGTAATTCCTGTTCCTGTTGACGGAACACCAGGAGGACTCGTGTTTGTAAGGGCATAGTCATAGTACACCCTTGCATTCCCAGTCAAACTAATTTTATTAGCAACAGCCCCACCATATAATTTTCCACTATTGCTTATGGTACAGGTTGTATTTGGAGCATAAATAGACCCATATACTGTAGCATTCCCAACTATATTTACTGCATTTTCTACTGATGAAGTAACATATATTCCAACCCTTGTTGAGATATTATTACTTCCAGAACTTATAAGACCACTATTATCAAACTTAAAAGTTCCATTACTCCCAATATATATCTGAATTTTAGTTTGATCTCCTGATACCTTTATATTGCTATTTCCTACCACAGAAAATTCTCCCTCCACATATATCCTGGCATTTCCATTTATTGTAAGGACAGCATCCCTACTGAGTTTTATGGACTTAAAACGATAATCCCCTGCTGACATCGTTGCTACTCTTGGCCAATCATCCATCGTAAAATCACCGCCTGAAATCTGATAATTACCACTTAACAGGGAACTACCCTGTACAGTATAAGGAATACTCTGTATGGGTATGGTTATCTGAGGAAAAGTCCTCGGGCTTGCATTATACTCTCGTTTTCCTCTGATTGCATCATTAGGGTCTCTCCAAGCAGGGATGTAAATTGTTCCACCAGTTGCTACACTGGTATTTCCATATATTATTCCAGTACTTTCAATATACACGCTTTTATTACTCCCAACAAGTTTTGTTTCTCCTGTTGCCTGATCCTGATTATAACCAGATATTTGAGAACTACCATTGATATACACCTGAGTATTGGCAAATATCCCCTGACCAAATAAACCACTACCACTTCCGCTAGATGTTCTTATAATTGAAACCTTAACCTGTTGACCATGGTACCTTCCGGTTGAAATTAAGATAGTGGTATCACCAGAAGATTGCTCGCTTACCTGAAATGTTCCACCCCCAAAGTTTATCTGAGTTGATTCAGGATGCCATCCTGTAATTGTTTTTTTATATGCAATTGCCCTGTTTACTCCTGCCTCTGCTATGTAAAATGCCTTCTCCCGATTATATCTTTTTATCGCTGTAATCTGTTCACTTCCGCCAAGATATAAAATGCCCAACCCAATTATCAATGAAATAACTACAAAGATTATTACCATCGGAAGAAGATAACCCTTTTTATTTCTCATTTAGAATTCCTTATACAAACAACAAATGAACCATTGATTGTTTTTCCCTTTTTCACACTCAAATTCACAAGTACAGTATCATAAAAAGTATTATCATAATAATAAAATTTTATGCTGTTCAGGTCTGTTATTACACTTTGAGTTTTGCCAGTTTTTTTATTCTTCCACACAAGTATATTCGGATTATTCGAATCAGGATAAAATTCCTGCTCCCATACTGTCTTATAACTCGCATTTACTCTGGTATTATTATCATATACACTGATATTGCTTGCCTCTTCAAGAATTCCTTTAATCATATAGCAGGCAAGGTCAAAATCAGAGTGAAGTAACACAATATCCTTATTTTTTCCCCACTGGTTATAGGATATAACAACAATACTGGTTATTGCAGCCATAGTGATTGCTCCAATAACCAGAACCACAATCAATTCAATAAGAGTAATCCCTTTTTTTGTCATTTGGCTATGATTGTTGAAAAATAAACAATGCTCTTACCATCAGGGGGAATCTTAATTTCTACTGTTACGGTATCAAGTGATGTATTCCCGCTAATACTTGTTATCCTTGTTCCCTGGATATTTTCTCCATCTTTTACAATGGTAATCTGTTCAGTGGTTGTGCCGGTTTTTAATGCAGAAGGATCTGTTGCCTTAATGTTTTCCATTTTTTCGATTGCCTTCCAGGTTGCAAGACGTTTTATACTTGATTCTGTCATATTCATGCTATTTGTATAGAAAAAAACAGAACTCCCAATCAAAGCAATACTAAGCACAAAAAATGCAATAAGAAACTCAATGATTGTAAAACCTTTGCGATATTCATTTCCCACGTAAAAATCTCCTTTACCTAAAAATCCTTCCTTGAATCTTTCTAAATCCCCCTCGCCCCCTTTAAGAAAGTGGGAAGAAAGGAAGAAAACCTTTTTCAAAAGAGAAGTTAAGGGGGACTTTTCAAAGGGGGAGAAGCAATCCAAAAAAACTCCTTTAAGAAAAGGATTTTATTTGTTTTTATCTGTAATTGTACGTGCCTTTTCTTCTGCTGATATTTTTTTACTCATTTCTTCAGTCATTATACGTGGAGTAATAAAAATTACTAAATCCGTTTTTTTCATCTGTTTTGTTTTGTTGCTAAACAAAAATGGAAAAACATTACCAAGCCCAGGAACCTTATTTTCGCCCCTGATGTTCTCTGTACTTAATAGTGTACAGGTAGGGTACATAGGTAACACTTTTTGGTGCTGAAAAAAGAAATCAAAAGGCGTTTGATATTTTAATGATTCATGAGGTCTTTTGAAATTATATTCTATAAGCCACTCTGTAAGCAAGGGATTAAATATTTCTGGATCATCAATATAATGTCCGATTTGTAAAAATTCTTCCTCTAAGGTTCTGTTGAATCGTTCTATTTCTGCATGGTCTTTGGGTGTGCGTACCCGTGAAAAATAATGGGGAATTTGTAGTTCAGCACAGGCCTGGTCAAAATATTTGGCAAATTCTGAACCATTATCACTGTGCAGATACTGTATATTTCCATCAAGAAGAAAATATAACCGTAGTAGAAAATCTCTTGCACAATACGAAGAATTGTTCTTGTACATCCTCGCAAACGCAATCTTCGTGTCTCTCTCTATCGCTGTGAAAATATATCTCTTTTCTGGATTACACCAGATTACCTTTGTATCCATTTGAAATAATAAATCCTTAATTGCCTTTTTCTGCAACTCTGTTATCCTCTTCTTCTTTTCAGCAAGTTTTCGCCTTTTCCTTAATAATTCATTCTTTACTGGATGATAATATAAATTGCGCTCTCTTATTATCCGATATATCTTCCATGTTGAAATTGATTCTCCATATTCCTTCTCATATAAAACCTTTATCTTCTTTTTGCCATACCGAATATGTTCTTTCCTTATTTTTATCACCCTTTTCTCTTGTTCTTGGCTGATTTCTGGCTGCCTGGTCTTCTTTGGCGCTTTACTCTTATCGTCTAATCCTTTTAATCCAAATAACTTATACCGCTTTTGCCATTTGTGAAATGTCTTCCTGCTTATCCCAAAATGCCGACATGTCAAACTTGCATTTTCCCCATGTCCCTTGTACCAATCCATCCATTTTAACCTTAACTTGCCTCCTTTTGTTAGATGATGCCGGATTATTTCATATCCATATATCTTATATACTAGGGCTCTTACTATCTGCTGGAACGGGTAGAAATTTCTTTGCATATCTCCCCTTCATTTTCACCTCCCTGGTCATCCCTTATTTTACCGATATCTGATATCTTTTCCAAGACCATTGAGGTGTTACCTATGTATCTCAACTTCTGCAGGACTAATTACTATTTATTATCCTATTCTTTAATTTTGTATTTTACAATTCCTGTTTTTTTACATCCTCCAAAATCATCCTTACCCCTTTTAAACAGGGGATTTTTCTTCCTTTCTTTTGTAAAAGAAGGTTAGGATGGATTTATAAAATGTCCATTGAAAAAGTCAAATTGCGAAATTCAAAACGAACAACTAACCAAATTCAGCATTTTAGATATATCTCAATCTAAATGGAGAAGTAGAAAATAAAAAAGGGTTGGAGAAATCTTCAGTAAAAACAGTATCAATAAAATTAAATTAGACTATTGATTATTTTCAGCGTTGATTCTACAAGTTCTCTCCCACCTTCAGGACCGACAATACACGATGGAGAAATTGCTCCATAACTACCAGATTTTTTTGCTCTTTCTGTTGGGAGATATGTTCCTCCACCTGCAAGTTGAACAATAAATGTTTGAATAGCCCTGCTTCTTGCTTTTATCCGCATTCCATAATCAAGATAACACTCAAACGGGTTTGTAGCCATAATAACATCGCCTATACGCATAACATGGATATTAACCTTTACCTTTGGGTTTTGCTTCTGCGCCTCAAACCTGTCTTTTACTGCTTTATACCATTTGTACCTTTTAAAATGAAATGTTATATCCTTATACCATCGTGGTTGTTTAGTTTTTTCCGGGTTTGCTTCTATCTGTGATTTAAGTTTTTCATATTCTTTATAGTGTTTTTCTGCCTCAACCATAAAGATACTTATTTCGTCCTCTGTTATGGTATTTGCGGATAAATCAATCTCCTTTTGAACACAAGTAAAATCAGGCAGAGTATTTGTTTCTTTTCTTATAAGTGGAAGTATTTTTTCTATACCATCAGAAATCCTTACGGCAATTTCTTCTCTTTGATTTCTTCCTGCAAGATTCCACATCCTCTGCTGTGCCTGTTGGCCAATAAGAATATGGGGTGATTGATCTCCTGCTGCGCTACACTGTGGCATAACAAAGATATCTTTAAACTTTTTCTTCAGTTGCTGTCTTGTTTCATGCCAGTAGTCAGCACTTACTGAAAACAAATGTTCATCAACCTGAGATGGACATGCGATATTAACTATCATCCCTGTAAGGTTACCCATTTTATCTGTTGTTGTTAGAAGATTTATTGAGTGGTCTTCATATCCTTCAATGTGACTGAAATTTTCAGTGTTTGTTTTTCCGTACATAACAGATGAACCATCATAATAAGAAGCCCTTCTATTATGACCAACAACAGCAAACCCAAGCCCATAACTAATTCCTCCCGGGCTTCTTTTTTCCCATGCATTTCTCAATGCTTCTACTATCTTGCCAGAAGCAAAATCAATATATTGTTGGACATCCATACATGGAAGATCTACTCCATACATTTCCTTTATGTTAGACCCATTAGTTCCTCTTATAACATCGCCTCCAACCTCTGGCGCAGTATGGGTATGGGTAGCATTAACAATGATTTTTGTTAAATCAATCTCAGGAATAAGAATATGCGTTTTTGCAAGGATAGATTTTTTTAATTCTTCGGGGATTGCAACAAGGTCGCAACTTATCATAACCGCGTGGTCAGATATCCTTCCTTCCTTAATTGAATCAAAAATACAAACTGTCGCAGTAATCGGGTCCTTTACATTTTCTGAAACCCTCGCATGAAACTGTCCGCACAGGCAAACTGGATCTTCAGGGGTTATATCTGTATGTTCCCATCCTATCAAGAATTCCTTGCTTTTTTGAACCATGTTTTGTCCTTTTAGGTAAGATATTTTCTCATTTGTTCACAATAATAAACAACATTTTCCCATTTTGCATCTGGTGGTATCCTATGGTCTGGACATGGAATATATCCACCCATCTCCACTAATTCACAAATCCTTTTTATCTCCTCATCAACTGCACCTTTATCTTTAGAAAAAACAACCTTGTTTACTCCTCCAACACCCCTGATATCCTTACCATATTTCTGTCTCCATTTTTTTATGCTACCGCCCCAGGTTCCAACCTCAATCGGAAACATAGTGTTAACACCGTTTTCAAGCCAGGTTGGAACAAGAGTATCAATACATCCATCGCAATCAACACTTACAATGTTAATTCCATATTTATTAAGAACATCACAGATTTTTCTATAATAAGGCCCTATTTTCTTTCTAAAAACATCAGGTGCGATAAGTGGCCCATTCTTAAAACATATATCCTCCCAGAAATGGCCAAAGTCAAATTTTGCTCCTGTTTCGAGGGTTGTTTTTACTGCTTTATAGCAAATTTCAGCATTTGTCTCAATGATTTCATCGAACAATGGTTCATCATCAACAAGAAGATAACACGCACCTTCCATTGTAAGCCAGTTCCTGACCCATCCATATAAACTTCCACAATATAGGCCATAGTGAAATTGTCTTTTATCGCTTTTAAGAAACTCCATGCCTCCTTTTTCAAAAGGAACCATCCCACCATTAACCCTAACATCTGCCTTAAAAACCCTGTCAGGATTCCATTGAAGTTTTGGAAGATAAAGTTGTTCCCATGATTTTCTGTCTTTAAGAAGATGGTCAACATCAGCAGGGATAGAACCAGCACCAGGTCTATAAAGCGTAATAACCCCCTCGCCATTTAAGATTTTCTTTGTGCCATCAGGGAGTTCTTCGATAATCTTATTTTCAAACGCAGGCAATAAACCGAGTTTTGGATGAAAAACGCTATACCAGTCAAAATCAAAACCTAATATTTTTGAAATCTCATCATCAAAGGAATTTCCATCCCCCCAGTTTTCGGCAATCTCTTTTCTAATATACCCCTGAGATGCCCATAACTGTAATGTTTCTGTCCAGAAACCAAAGTGTACAAGTGGCATTTTATCATAATCTTCATAGTGAAGGATGCTTTTTACCCTTTCTCTGTTTGTCATCTTTTCCTTTTGAAAACAAGTTTGTTTTTACCTGATTTTAATAGAACCTTCTCTTTTCTCCCTGAAGAAAACCCTTCGGGTACAATAAATCTGCCTTCTATTCCATCTGGAACATCTACCTCAACAAAAAGTTGATTATTTTGTTTTATTCTCCATACAAGACCAATAATTCCATCTGGAGTTGGAACCTTTGCCTCTACCCATTCAAAACAAAAAACATAAGGAGATACTTCAAACTGTTTGAACCCTGGTTTTACTGGTTTTATACCTGCAACATATGCAGGCAAAACCATTGCAGGCGCTGCACTCCAACCATGGCATAAAGATGTATGTCTGTCCCACATCTCCCAGCAACTTGTTGCGTCAAATTCGAGCATTACTCCCCAGCATAACCTGATATAGTTAATGGCTTCCTTTATCTTTCCTGCTTCGCAAAGACAAAGCAGTGCATAAAATGACCAGAATGGACTTGCAACTCTGATAATATCCTGGCCTATATAATTACCCATATTTTCCTGGGTATGTGCACTCTGATAATCACCTAAGTTTGGTAGATACATACCAGTAATTCCTGCTATGTTTTCAAGCGCAAGTCTTCTCTGAGTTTTTGTGCCAACTCCAAGCCTGATAAAAAGAAAATTTTCCTGCTGGCCAATAAGATTATCAGGTACTGATGGCGGCTTATCAGGATTTTTATCTCTATATTTTTTGAATGCCTTTTTTTCTTCACACCAGTATAGTTTTGCAATTGTCTTTTTCAATAATTCTGCATGTTCATGAAATTTTTCTGCTGATTGTCTGTCCTTTAACTGTCTTGCAATTTTTTCACCATAAATCAATGATTCAAGAAACCATCCCTGGACAGCACCATCTGCATGTCTATCGTCGACTTTTGTCCAATCAACAAAATTCCATCCATCCCTGTAATTAAAAAATCCATTGTTGTCTGTATATTTCAATAACCATTCCATCTGTTTTTTTACACCAGGATATGCGCTGGCAAGTGTCTCATAGTCACCTGTAAAAAGATAATACTCCCAGACAATTACAGGTATTCTCATTCCCCATGTTGGAAGATTAAACGGCTTACTTAAAGGAAAAACACCTGGAATCCAGCCCTCTTCAGTATTCCCTGATGTAAACTCAGTAACTGCCTTTTTTGAAATATCATATGCACCAAAACAATAATAATTAAATAATGCTTCTGGTTGAGCATCTCCAACCCACTGGGATCGTTCTCTCCATGGGCAATCAGTATATGCATCCTCCATACAAAGATTCACTGTTCTCGCTGATAACCTGTGTATGTTTTCAAAAATCTTATCTGAACATCTAAAACTTCCATTATTCTTTGCAGGATAAATCTCTTCATAGGCAGAAACAGACCTTAAAATAACATCGCACCTTGTTTGTAATGGATTGAAAATCCTGATTACCATATATCTGAAGCCCCTTGGCTGATTTGTTCTATGGCAGGTGATGCCATTTCTTAAGATTATTCTTTCTGCCTGTTTAAGCGATGGTGACTGCCACATTGTTGGAACACTGTTATTCAAAAGACACTCACTATGACCAAAATCAACTATTACTCCAGAATGTCCCTCTGTGCATATTTCAATCGAAGAAAGGGTTTCAAATCCAAAATCAATAATCATACAGATACCGCTATCAGGAGAGAGTCCTAAACAGATATTATTTTTCCATTTGCAGGGGGTCTTTAATTCTTGTTTTATTGTATCTTTTTCTATATCTAATTGTTTTGCCTTCCACAGTGTCTCGCAGATTTTTTCTTTATCGAGAAAGTCATTTGTTTCCCTTAAAACCTTATACACATGAAGAATCTTTTGTGGGACAAGAAGTTTTTCAGTAAGAAAAGGTATTGTTCTCGGGATAATATTGGAAACAGGGGCGAGTTTTGTGTTTATTTTTTCTGTTGCATTTTCCCAGGAGGTATCGTCAAACTCAAGTTTTTCCCAGTTTTCTGGTTCAAGGTTTGCATCAAAACACTCAGGAAAAAGTAAATTTTCGAGCCAGGTATATGCCTGTGCTGTTTTTGCCTTCCATAAACTGTCTGTTGCAACAATCAACCCATTGGAATCCTCAATCTGGCATATAAGACCGCCCTCAACAACAGCAAAGATGCTTGTTGGTTTTGTGTAGTGTTCAACAAGAAAGGCAACTACATTTTTACCTTTGTTTAGTTCAATATTATATGTATCATAATATGGATGTTCTGGATGTCCTCTCGCAGGACCAAAACCAGTATATTTTCCATTAACCCAGACCCTGTACTTTGAATCAGCAGTACAATACAGTTTTGCCTTTGTTTTTTCCTTAATTAAAAACTCTTTCCTGAAGTAGCAGAAATGAAAACCTTCTCTATCTTGCTCATTTACCCATATCCATCTTGCTTTCCAGTTAATCTTTGTCTCTGTGTCTTTCATAAAAATAGTTTAGGACAGTTTTGTTTTATGTCAAATGTTTTTTATTTATTTTTAATTTGTATTTTGCAATTATTTTAAGGTTCCTTTTTATGACTTTTCTGTATATGTTTTATTGCTTCTGGCAAACACTCAATAATATCTCCTGCAACAATAGAATACTCTCCATACTTTTTTGCAGCAATATCCCCTGCAAGCCCATGAAGATAAGTACCCATAGTTGCAGACATCCATAGAGAAAACCCCTGAACAACAAGGGCTCCAATGATCCCTGATAAAACATCTCCACTTCCTGCTGTTGCCATTCCAGGATTACCTGTAAGATTTGTATAGATATCCCTTCCATTAGAAACAATTGTTCTGTATCCCTTCAAGACAACAATAACATTGTATTTTTTAGCAAAAGCAGAAGCAACCTCGTCCCTTTTTGATTGGATTTCAGAAATTGGAATACCTGTGAGTACAGACATTTCCCCAGGATGCGGTGTTATGATTAACTGGCCTTCCTTTTTTTCAATATTATCAAGATTTTTAGATAGTATCTTTAATCCATCAGCATCAATAACAACTGGTTTTTTTATATGTGGAAAAATCTGATTAAAAAAAAGATGTGGCCCTGAATCTGTTGAAATCCCTGGTCCTATCACAACTCCATCAGCATTTTTTTCAATAAAATCAAGGCATTTATCAACAGCAAGAGGACTTATGGTCCTTCTTCCAGTTTCAGGAAGGGGTTTGCTCATCACCTCTGTAAGTTTAATCTCAAATATTTCATTTAAGGATTCTGGAACCCCTGCTGTTACCATTCCACATCCTGTTCTTAAGGCAGCATTGCTTGTTAAACACACTGCCCCGGTTAAACCAGGAGATCCTCCAATGACAAAAAGATGACCGTATGTTCCCTTATGTGTATCTTTTTTTCTTTCTGGTATAATGAATTTTTCCATTTTTTATTCCACAGAATGCAGCAGCAAGCGATTTTGTATGAGATATTGAAAGAGGACAGGACTGAATCTTTTTCTTGTAAAGCATAATATAGGGCTTACCTGAAATTGTATGTTTGATTTCAATTTTTCTAAGGTCGGGTATATCAAAATTGTGCTGGGTTACCTTGATAAAGGCAAGTTTTGCGGCAAGGCATCCTGCAAGGCGAACATTTTTGTCCCTGTATCTACGGTAATATTCAATTTCAGAGCAAGAGAAAAACTGGTTAAGGACTTTTTTTTTCAACAGTCCTGCGATGGTTCTTGTATGAACTAACTCAATTGCTGTTGACATCATGCGTTTGTGGGACTTACAACGCTTATAAGTTTTTTCCCCTTTGTTGTGGAAAACACAACCATACCTTCTCTTGCTGCGTGAATTGTGCAGTCAGAACCCATATAGGTTCCTGGACCAGGAACGAAATGTGTTCCTTTCTGCCTGATAATAATATTACCAGGTTTTACAATCTGGCCATCAAAGACCTTTACTCCCCTTCGTTTTGGATTAGAATCCCTTCCATTACCTTGTTTTTTTCTTCCCATAGTAATTTTATAATACCATTTTAGAAAAAAAAGTCAAGAAAACTCGATAAAAATCTGGCTGAATATTGCAAAGGTTCCTTATATCAATGTCTGGGGAATTGCAAAATAAGAGATGGAATAAAGAAGGCAAATGTGGAAATAAATCCAGAGAGATGGACAGTTAAGGAAAAGTTTGAGATAGTTATTTAAGAGTTAAAAATCAGAATAACTTAAACAATGTATTAAAACTTTGGCCATTTATATATCTTGCTTGCAACCTTTCTACCCAGAATTTTATTCTTTGCTCTTCTGGCAATTTTCTTAGGATTTCCACTTGCTATTGTCTCTATATCATTGGAAATTCTTGCCAGACGATAAAGAAAACTTACAAACTTTGACATAATCCTCCCTGATAATCTATTAACTCTATTCTTACTTCGTTTGTTGAGGTTGTTTCTATCTGCCTGACACGACAGTTTAATTTTACCATTTTCTTGTGGCTGTTTTCAAGATAGCCAGAAACTATAATACAAAATAGATAATTCAAAAAAATAATCGCAAAAATTGAAGAGAATGAGAAAGTAATTCAATTTATTTTGGATTTTGCGATGTAAAGTCAATTTTGTTCCATTTTGATTCATTATTTTATCTTTTTATTCTGCAAGACCGTATTTTTTGTCGATAAATTCTGAGATTGCTTCAATTCTTGAGATTTCTCCTGCTGAAGAAATCTCATCTGAAACACCGAGAATAAGTCTGGGTATAAACATTTCTATTACCTTTTCTGTAAATTCGAGCAGATTTTTTAATGGATATGAAGGCAGAAAGAAAATTGCTGGAATAAGGTCAAGAACAACAATACTATTGTTTACTGCTTGTTTGATTTCTTCAAGTGTCATATCACACATTGGCGATGGAGTTAGTGCTTCAACAGCGTGTAGTCCTGATTCTTTCAGGTAGGGTAAAATCAACCTTGCATTTCCATCCCAGTGGCTGTGAACAAATCTATTGTTTTCTGACATTTTCATGCTTATTTTCTTCCATCTCGGCAAAAGATACTTTTTAAGGATCAGCGGTGGAGTGAATTCATTTGTTGCATGGTCTCCGAGATTGAAAATTCTACAGGGTAATTTAAGTGCTTCATCAACAACCCTTATATCTCTTTCATCACACGCTTCAAGATATTTTTCAACCTCTGCAGTAGAATCGTTCAAAAGATAATATGTACCTAAAAGTCCAGCGTGGAATTTTATGAGTTCGGTAAATCCTGAACTCTGAAGAAAAATTGTTGGCTCTGCTCTATTACCAACCCTGTTTGCTGCCTGATTGAAAATCTCAGGTATTGCAACTGCATTAAAATTTCTCATTAGATGTGTAAGTATTTTCAGGTCTTCTACTGTTTTTACAGGAAATTCCACAATTCTTTTATTATCAGAATAACCAAGTCCACCGGGCACAATCTGAAAAACTGTTCTAAGTGTACCCTTTTCAGTTTTTGTTATCAGTTCTGTATGATTTTCATCAAGCTTTTTTTCAAATGACTCAACATAAGTGGTGTAATAATAGATAATCCCTTCAGATGCTGCGTATCTAACAGAACAGCCTAATCTATCATAGATTTCAAGGTCTGTAAGATTAGAAAATCCCTCTGGCAGTGTTGCTTCTGCTCTATGGAATAATATCCAGGTTTCAAGCCGTGGTTGCCACAGTACTTTTTTTGCAGTGCCTTCAAAAATTTCAAGATTCAATTGTTTTCTTGTCATTTATATCAGTCCTTTAAAACCATTATATTTTGAATTTATCATTCTTTGATAATAATGTAAAATTTATTTTAACTGAGTTGGGAATTCTTAATGTTGTGGAAACAAAGATACAGAATATAAAAAAGAATTATTCCTGATTTTTGAAAAAAAGAGCAAAAGGGACACTGAGAATACAAAGTGAAAAATGTAAAATTAAGGACTTGAAAGTTGTTTATGTTAATTTTGCATATTTCTCCTTTATTTTCACTTTTCTGCCACGAAATTATTTCTTATCATTGTGCTCAACAAATTAAACAAATGATTGAACGGTTAAATCGTACCTACCGCTTTCACACAAAAGCCGCCTGTGGGTTCAAAGAACCAAACAACCTCGTTTCTCTCGTTGCACTCTTCGCTACTCATTACAACTTTCTCAAACCACATAAGGCACTTAATTACGATGTCCCCTGTCCCCTTGATGAACTAAAAAATATACCAACTATTCAGAATAAGTGGGCTAAAATCCTGCACATCGCTACATATCTGGCTTAAAGATTACCCCTGATTCTTTACCTCTTTATTCCCAGTAGGAAACCTCTGTCTCTCCTCTTCTTTCCTGCTCCTTCCTAACCCTCGTTTCCTACTTTTCAAAGATCTGTCCATACCACAATCCTGCATTTATTATGTCCCCGACATTAAAAAATTTGAATTGGCTTTTTTATTTGGGTTCCTCTGTTGATTATGGAATAAGAACCTTTGCACCTGGCTTTTTTCCTGATTTTATATCAAGTATAGCAGCATTTGCCTCTAAAAGATGGTATGTTGTAATTTCGGGTTTTATAGAAATTTTTGACGCAATCTGCAAGAATTCTGCAATGTCTCTACGACTGACATTTGCAACTGACTTGATTTCTTTCTCAAGCCATAGGTGTTCCTCATACTGAATATAATGAAAAACATCCCTGTCTGATGATTCTTTCCTGATTGCATTTATAATAAGTCGTCCACCTTTTCTCAAACTTTTGAGGGCAGAAACAACAGGAAGCCATGCAGGTGTTGTATCAATGGCAACATTAAGAAAAACAGGTGGGTTATCAGTTATTCTTCCAGCCCAGGATGCTCCGAGTTCACATGCAAGTTCCTGCTCTTTTTCTGAACGGGTAAATACAAAAACTCTGGTATCAGGATACAGATAGCGGATAATCTGAATAACAATATGTCCTGATGCTCCAAAACCATAAAGACCAACAGTATATCCATTTTTAAGGCCTGACAACCTTATTGATCGCCAGCCAATAGATCCAGCACATAAAAGAGGTGCTGCATCAATATCTGAAAAACTATCAGGAATTTTGAAAACAAAATCCTCATATGCAACGATATACTCTGCATACCCACCATTAACATCCCTGCCTGTTGCAACAAAAAAATCACAGAGGTTTTCATTTCCAGAAGCACAATACTCGCAAACTCCACATGACTTAAAAATCCAGCCAATACCTACCCTATCTCCTTTCTTGAAATTGTGTGCTTTTTCTCCGCTATCGACAATTTCTCCTATTACCTGATGGCCTAAAATTACAGGATATACTGCAGGAGGGGTTCTCCCTTCTATTTCATCAAGATCTGTTCTGCATACCCCGCAGGCAGAAATCTTAATAAGAACCTGGTTTTCCTCTGGTTTTGGTACAGGGATATCAATGGGCTTTAGAGGTTCTTCTTTTGAAACATCCACTACTCTTTCAATTATCATTGCTCGCATTGTTTTCTTCCTTATTGTATCTCTCCTTGTTGAGAGAAATCATAAACTCAGGGAAGGAATTTTTGCTATTTTATGCTTTTTCAGTCAATGAAGTTGAATAAATAAGAAGTTTATAAGAATTTGTGGGCAGGGGAGGATTTGAACCTCCGTAGGCAAACGCCGGCAGATTTACAGTCTGCTGCCATTTCCACTCGGCCACCTACCCAGAATAATCTCACCCGTCCCGCCGTAGACGGCACAACTTTTGAGGCCCGTATTAAAGGTGGGCGCCTCCCTGAACACCGCGACCGCCGGTACCCTGGCCTGTCTTGTATGTCAGACTTGGCTCCCTTTTTATTAGTGTTGGCTCAAAGTTTTCACCTTCCGCCCACGCACGGGACAGGCAAAAGTATAATACCAGAAAAAATCAATAATGTAAATACAATTCGGTGGTGTGAATAATAATACGCATTTTTAGAAGGTCGATGATAAAAGGACAGAAACGTTTAGGAAGAAGGGGACAAAAGGATGGATAGCACAATAGATAATATTTTTATCTGCATAAAAGGGTTGGGGTTCTGACAGTCGCTTAACGTTTTTGCGTTGTCAGAACCCCTGGGAATGGAGGAACCACTTCTTTGACTTACATATAATAGACGAATCAATATCAAAAAAGTTTATATGTAATACAGGCAATAAATTAGTTTGTAATATGTATAAAAAAATTTATGAAGCGAAACAGGAGAAGAACTTCATCGAGGCCTGAGTTGTTATCAGATTTTCGCTTTTCTGGAGTATCAATTGATTTATTTTGTCTGTATTAAATTTGCATAGAGATTATAAAGTATGTAATAATAACTCTGTATGATACAGGAAAATTTTATATTTTCTAAGGTAGAATCTCCACTACCAGAGAAACTGGTCGACGATTTACTGGGAATGTGGGCAGAGATTTTTGGGCAGGATTATCTATCAAACCAGAATATAAGACCTGTGCTTCTTGGAAAAGAGAAAAAATACAATAGAGACATTGTTTTCCTTGCCCAGCACAAAGAAAAAATCATAGCAACATCTCATCTTACAATAAGTAGATTTGATAAAAGAATTGGAGGTATTGGAGAAGTTGCCACAGATAAACAATACAGGTCAAAAGGACTTGCGAGAAATCTTTGTTCAATGGCAATTGAGGAGTTTGAGGGGAAAAATGGAGAATGGCTTTTTCTCGGAACATCAAACCCAGTTGCAGCACGGCTTTATAATTCACTCGGATGGAGGTTTGTTCCTGGAACAAAGGTAATGATGAGAATCACAGGATTAAAATCCCCTGAAGATTTTTTTCGCTATTATAGAAAGCAGATAAAATCTAATAATATCAAAATTGTCAGCGGTAGCCCAGGTTTTAGATTACAGATAATACCCCCGATAATTTTTCCTCACGACGAAATTATTCTTGATTATAATACTGGCATTTTTTCAACAAGGTGGTTTGTTCAGAAATCATGTATGGGTCTGTATCCGAGATATGAAAGGATCTGTAGCGATGGCACATGGTTTGTTGCTGTTAGCAATAAATTCGTCTCTGGAATTTCGAGTGTAAGATTTCAGGAAGAAAAAACTGCCCAGGTTGATGGATTTTGTTCTATCAACAATACATCTGTGCTTTCAGGTTTATACAGAAAAACAATAAGATTTGCAATTAACAATGGCGCCTGCCATATCCATATGGTAGCAGACAGGGCAGACGCAAAGAAAAATGAATTTCTTGTGAAGATGGGCTGTGTACAAACAAATGAAACCATAAAGATTGAATCAAAAGAAGGAATCCTCGACCTCGTTGTATACGAATATCCAATTACTGCAAGAAAAAAGACAAAATGAATCTCGAGAAGATTGAGAGATATTTTGAGTTTCAAAAGCGAAAAACCAACTGGGCCACAGAAATAAGAGCAGGCTTTACTGTTTACCTTACTATGGCTTATATCCTTTTTGTGAATGCAATTATCTTGAAAGATGCTGGAGTTCCCTTTAATGCGTGTGTTGTTGGAACTGCACTTGCTGCAGGAATTTCTTCAATACTTATGGGAGCAGTTGCAAATTTTCCTGTTGCTCTTGCAGCAGGGATGGGGTTAAACAGTGTACTTACCTATAATATTGTTATAGGACAAGGTGTAACCTGGCAGGTTGGAATGGGTCTTGTTTTTCTTGATGGCATTGTTGTTTTTATACTGGTGTTGGTGGGTATGCGTGAAGCAATTATGAATGCTATACCTGTATCATTGAGACACGCAATAGCAGTTGGGATTGGAATGTTTCTTTCGCTTATCGGGCTTTTGCATTCAGGGATTGTGGTTGTGGATAAAGATATCCTTTTGCCTTCTCCTGGTAATTTTTCAAATATTTCAACAATTATTTCTGCATCCGGAATACTTATCACTGCGATTTTCGTAGTGTTAAGAATAAAAGGTGCAATCTTACTCGGGATTTTGATTACAACAGTACTTTCGCTTCTGGCAGGAATTTCTACATTACCAACAAAAATTAACATGCCTGATTTCAGTGCAATAGGAGCCCTTGATATAAAAGGTGCGCTGAAATTATCCCTTTTCCCATCTCTTTTTGCCTTTATCATCGTTGATTTTTTTGATACACTGGGAACTGTTACTGCTATTGGTTATCAGGCAGATCTTGTTGATTCAGGAGGGAAAATTGAAAAGATTAAGGCAGTGCTTGGAATAGATGCAATTGGTGCAATGCTGGGTGGACTATTTGGTGCAAGTTCCAATACATCATATATAGAATCAGCAGCAGGTATTATGGAAGGTGGAAGAACCGGCATAACAGCAATTGTTGCTGGAGTTTTATTTCTTATCAGCGTTTTTATTGCACCTTTTGCCTCTATTGTTGGTTCGCAGGCAACTGCACCCGCACTTGTTATTATTGGTTTTTTAATGATGCAGAGCATAACACAGATAAACTTTGAAGAAATTGAAAGCGCAATTCCTGCATTTATTGTTATTATTTCAATACCTTTTACCTATTCAATATCCCATGGCATTGGTTATGGATTTATCACATATGTTATTCTGAAAATTGCAAAGGGTGAATTCAAAAAGGTTCATCCTCTGATGTATGCGGCATCAATTATTTTTGCTGCATATTTTATTATTGAAACATAACCGGAGGTAAATATGGGAGGGTTTCTTTTAGGAAATCTGATAGTATTCTATGTTTTGATTCTTCCTATTGTTCTTCTTGTTGATATCACAAGATTGCGTAGACGAATTGATAATATTGAAAAGATTATTGAAAAAGAACCAATTATTAGGAAAAAAACAATTGAATCTGTTGTAGGTCCATTCGAGAATCAAGAGCCAGCAAAGACAGAGCCTGTTCTACAGGAAAAACATCCTGTAAACTGGGAGATTGAACTCGGAAGAAAATATTTCTACTGGATAGGAATATTTATATTTCTGGTTGGTGTCGCATTGTTTTTGAAGTATGCATTTGAAAATAAATGGTTCAATGAGGTTATCAGGATTATCATAGGAATTGTTTCTGGGACTTTGTTTATGTATGCAGGGAATCGTTTAATTAATAAATACAGACAATTTTCCCTCGGTCTTTTTGGAATAGGCATTGTCATATTTTATCTTTCCTTTTTCACTGCCAACAATTTTTATCATATTATTCCGTATTCCATATCTTTTTTTATGATGATTCTTATAACTGCTCTGTGTGTAGTTTTAACCCTTGCTTATGATAGTATATTTCTTGCATTTATTGCGCTTATTGGAGGTTTTCTTACCCCCTGCATACTTGGAGGACCTGAAATTTCAATGCTTACTGCTTTTTTCGGCCTATCATCATACCTGCTTTTGCTGAATGCAGGATTTTTAACAATAAACATATTCAAGCCATGGAGGATTCTACCTGTTTTTGCAATGCTTTTTACTTATGGACTTTTTTATTTCTGGATATATGACTTTTATAATGCACAATTTTTTGCTGGGGTTATTTCCTGCATATCTATTTTCTTTTTTGTTTATCTTGTTTTTATTCTTTCAAGGTTAGGTTCACGCCATAGTGTAAAACCTCTGGATTTTTTTATGACTGTTGTTAATATCTTTGCATATTCAGGATTTGTATTCTTCCTTGTTAATTCTATAGCGCCTGACTTAAAAGGTATCTCTGCAGTTATTCTTGCCTTTATACTGACGTTTGCGGTTTTTGTTTATAGAAAAAAGGAATACAGGGATGAAAACATCATCCTGCTTCTATTGGGTGCATCTCTTATACTATTGACGATTGCCTTCCCCTTATACCTGAAAAATACATATATAACAATATCCTGGATATGTGAGGCGCTACTTATATTCTGGCTTGGTTTAAGGGTTCCATCAACATTTATGAGAATCTTTGGATACATAGTTTTTATTCTTTCAATATGCAGATTTCTTGGATTTGATACACATCCCCAATGGACAATATATACACTGTTCAATGAAAGATTTATTACAGGGATGTGTATTGTTATTTGTTTATTCCTCTCATCAGCGCTTTCAATAAAACGGATGAATATTCTTCCTGAAAAAGAAAAGAGATTTCCCGGATTGTTGGCGGGTATTGCCAATATTCTAATCTTTATTATTCTAACAATAGAGGTTCATGATGCCTGTAGAAGTATTATAAGAAGTAGATATATTGAACAAATGATATTAAGCATTTCATGGGCATTATATGCAGGAATTCTTTTGTCCATAGGGATGATATTCAAAGTAAAAATGGCGCGTTATTTTGCTCTTATATTTCTCGGACTTTCAATACTTAAGGTTATGTTTCTGGATTTATTTTCAGCAGGAAAGGTATATCGCATTATTGTATCAATTGTCACAGGAGCAATATTGATTATCGTGGGGTTTGTCTATCACAGAAAAAAGGAGATATAAACAATGATGAAAAAAATTGTGTTTATTTCTTCTTTAATATTCTTTTTTTGTTTTACCTGTTTCGCTGATTTTTCAGTTTCAAGATGGAAATTCAAGGAGGAACTTTTTATCAAGGATGGCGTTGGCGATATTGTTGAACTGCAGATTGATACAGAGATTCTTTCAAACTCAAAGCCCGACCTTGCTGACCTACGTATTATTTCAGAAGACAACAAAGAAATACCATATCTCGTTTCACTGAAAAAAGAAATAAGAAAAACAGTTGAATATCATCCTGTGATGCTTAATAAATCATTTATTCCTGACAGTCATACACTGGTCGAATTTGATATGGGTAATCAGAGGGTCTTGCATAATTGCCTTGTTCTTAATATTTCTGCAAGCAACTATACCAGATGGGTTGAAGTAAAAGGAAAAAATAATGGGAAATGGTATACACTTACAAGAAGTGGTTTTATTTTTAGTCATTCAATTCCAGAAGCAGGGGTATCTGTCTCGAGCACAAGGATACCATACCCATTAACTGACTACAGGTATATCCGTGTTATCATCCATGGTGGAGCACTTGATGTTCAGGGTGCAACACTATTAAGAGAAGATCTTATACCCGCGCAGGAAATAAAATACCCCATCAGTGTAAAAGAAATGGGCAAATCAAAAGACGGGAAGTTTATGGAATATCTTATTGATACATCAGTATCAGGACTTCCACATTATCGACTTGAGATTCAAACAAACCAGAAAAATTTCCACAGAAGGGTTATTGTTTCACCATATCAAGACATCTCAGAATCTTCTCAAAATCAGATTCAATATAAAGGAACAATATACTCATTCCACACAAAAGAGTATTCAGAATCAAACAAAAGCATTGTTTATCCAGAAAATAATGCAAGATATTTAAGGGTGTTTTTATATCACTATGATGACCAGCCACTTGCTGTAGAAAATTTCAACCTTTATGGAATTGTAAGAAAGATTTCATTTCCCTTTTCTGCCCTCGAAAATAAACAAAGAATCTTTCTTTATTATGGAAATAAAGATGCAAACGTTCCAGTATATGATTTTGAAAAATATCAATCCTACCTGAAACCTCCAAACATTATTATGTGTGTCTCTGGGAATCAAGAAAATAATCCATTATTTAAAGCTTCTCCCTTTGAAAAATTTGATAAAAACAAGAGATTACTTCTTGGCATAATCATGGCATTTGCTGCAATCATCCTTGGTTTTTTCATTATAAAAAATATGAGGGGAATAATAAAAGGCACAGACAAAAATCAATAAGGATAATCTTTAAAGTGCAATTTTTTTCTTTAAAATTTTAAAATACTGTATATTTCAATGAAATCGACCGATGGGATAAATATAAGCAAAAAGAAAATTTTATCTTTCTTCAATATCTTTTTTTGTTGCGTAAAGAACCTCAGAGATTGTGGTTATACCCTGAATTACCTTTTGGATTCCATCCTCTCTCAGGGTTTTCATACCAAATTTTCTTGCGATTGAGGTAAGTGTATTTGTGGAAGGATCCCTCATTGTTGTTCTCCTTAATTCCTCATTCATAACCATAAGTTCATGAAGACCTGTTCTCCCCCCATATCCGGTTCCTTTGCAAAGATGGCATCCCTTTCCTCTGTAAAATCTTACATCTGCTCCAATAAGTTCAGGACTTAATTCCTTAACCTCTTCATCTACTGGTTTATAAACCTCTTTACAATTTGAACATATTGTTCTTACAAGCCGTTGACTTAAAACTCCAATAAGAGAAGATGCAAGAAGATATGATTCCACTCCCATATCCAGAAGTCGTATAACTGCGCCCGGCGCAGTATTTGTATGTAATGTGGCAAGAACAAGTTGACCTGTTTGCGCTGCCCTGAATGCAATCGCTGCACTATCAAGGTCTCTTATTTCTCCTATCATAACAACATTTGGGTCTTGTCTGAGGATTGAACGAAGTGCTGATGCAAATGTTAGCCCTGCCTTCTGGTTTATCTGTATCTGGTCTATGTTTTTAAGATGATACTCAACAGGATCTTCAACAGTAATGACTTTTTTATGCACATTATCTATTTCATTCAGGGAAGAATATAGCGTTGTTGTTTTTCCAGAACCAGTAGGACCTGTAACAAGAAGCATCCCATATGGTTCATCAAGAAGCATTCTCCATCTGTGTAATATCTCGGGCAGAAACCCTAATTGCTCGAGTCCTGTGATAATATTTGCTTTGTCGAGTACCCTGAGAGCAACCATTTCTCCAAATATTGTTGGAAAAGTTGAAACCCGTAAATCAACGCTTCTACCCCCAACCCTTGTTTTGAAGTACCCGTCCTGGGGTACCCTTTTTTCAGAAATATCAAGGTTTGAGAGAACCTTGATATGAGAAACAATAGACGGATAGAGTTCAACCGGTGGAGGCGGGAATTCATACAGAAGTCCATTTATCCTGTATCTCAATCTTGCACCATCTTCTTCAATCTCGAGGTGCACATCTGTTGCCTTAAGGTCAATTGCCTGCTCAATCATAGAAGCAACAGTACTTTCTGCATTTGCCTCTTTATCAAGTTCCCTGAGTTTTACTGGTTCATATACTCTTTCTGATGATTGACTTACAGGGCTGATAACATCAAGTCCAACCTGAGAAAAGTATTTATCAAAACTTTTTCTTAAATCTGATTCTTTTACAAGACGTGTTTCAACATCAAGCCCGGAAATTTTTTTTATCTGCTGGAGGGTTTCTTCATCAAGTGGATCAACCATACCGCACACAATCCTGGTTTTTGACTTAAATATTGGAATTGTTTGATATTTTCTACAAGTAAATTCTGGCAGAGAATTAAGCACTTCCTTTTCTATATTCATTTCTTCAAGGTTAATCGTAGGAATATGAAACCTGTGCAGCACAAAATCATACCATGCTTCAGAATTCATAAGTCCGAATCTTACAAGAAGATATCCAAAAGGACTGCCTGTTTTTTGTTTTTCTTTAAGAACAAGATCAATCTGTTCCTGTGAAAGGCCAAGTACCTCAATAAGTTTTTCAATAGCAGGGTGATTATCCATTATTTTAGAAGGGGTTGAACAATCTTTTCAAGTTCACCTTCCATAAACATTCCAATTTTTTTCCCTCCAGGTACAAGATTACCCTGTTTATCTATAATAAAAGTTGTCGGAACAGCAGTAATATTACCATATGTTTGCTCAATACTGCTGTCAGACATTACAACAGGATATGTAATCTTATATTGTTTTACAAGGTTTTTAACATCTTCTATCTTACTGTTAACGGCAACACCAATAATTACAAGACCCTCATCCTTATATTTTTCGTATGTCTTAACAAAATCAGGGATTTCCCTTTTACACGGTGGGCACCATGTTGCCCAGAAATTCAAAACAACAACCTTTCCCTTTAATGCAGAAAGTGATACCTGCTTACCCTGAATATCAACAAGTTTAAAGTCAGGCGCTTTTGTTGCTGAATAAACAACAAACACTCCGATAAAAGCCATAACCATTAAAACTCCAATCTTTCTTAATATATCCATAAGTCCTCCTTTTTAGGTTTCAGGTAGATTATACCATCAAACATTTGACGATTAAACAATGAAAATAGATTAATCAAAAAGTTTCAATAGTATTCTGAGTAATTATAAAAATGTATTTGTCGACAACAGGATTGTGGATTGAAAAAGTCAAAAATTGTAAAATGAATGAAAGTCGAGGAGGAAAAATATGGATACCTTTAAAATGTCTGATTTTGGCGCACATACTGATAATTCAAAAATAAATACATCAAACATTCAAAAAGCAATTGATACCTGCAACAAAAATGGCGGGGGAAGTGTTATATGTGATAATGGTTCTATTAAAACAGGTACATTAATAATAAAAAGCAATGTAGAACTTTGTATTGAGGCAGGAAGTAAAATTATTGGAAGCGAAAATCTGGAAGATTACAAAGATCTTGTTGCGCCTGGTTTTAAGCCAGGGGAAGGCATCGAGAAAAGTAAAAATGCCCTGATTCTTGCATCTTTTGCTGAAAATATTTCAATCACAGGAAAAGGCGAAATCAATGGCTCTGGACTTTCCTTCTATGACCATAAAACAGCGGATGCAAATGGGAAATTCGCCAAACCCGAAACCCAGAGACCAAGGATAATAATGTTTTACAGATGTAAAAATATTTTGATAGAGGATGTATCCTTTGTTGATTCTGCCTGCTGGACAATCTGGTTGATGCAATGTGAAAATGTTTGTATCCATAGGATTAAAATTTCTGGAGATAAAAAGATGAGAAACATTGATGGAATAGATATTGATGCTTGTTGTAATGTTACTGTAAGTGATTGTATTATTGACACTGAAGACGATTGTATTGCAATTCGCTCGATGAAAAATCTCTATGATAAAGTTTCTGTGTGCGAAAACATTACACTGACTAACTGCACATTAAAGACACAGTGTAATGGTATACGGGTGGGATGTTCAGGAGATGGTGAAATAAAAAATTGTGTCTTCAGCAATATTGTTATTTCTGAAAGTACTAACGGCATCATATTTCAAAATCCAAAATACTACCTGCCAGATGGAATTACCATAGGACCAGATATCCATGACATCCTTTTTGACAATATCATTATCAAATGCTTTAGATATCCTGTGTGGCTATTTATAGAGGACGGTATTAAATTAAAACAACTTTCTGATTTAACATTTTCAAACATAAAAATTTCTTATTGTGGAGGTCCTCTGTTGATTCAGGGAAGCAAAGAAACAAGCATTTCTGACATCAGATTTACCAATGTACAGATAAATACTGGCGGAGAAGATGCTATCCTGTGTCAGAGGTGTAGAAACATAAAATTTGATAACCTGGATATTGTTGGTGTATAAAATAAAAGGCAGAGCACCGTAAAAATTGATAGAATTTTGTGCTGATATTCTCGAGACATATGAAAGGTATAACATAAATAGTCACATTAAGTGGGAAAAATAACCGTCAGACAGTCCCTTATTTTTTAATTCTTACAAGTTTCCAGACATCAGGTGTCATATTATTTCCAGCAACCATCCACAAAGCATTGTCATAAACAAAAACACTCGCAGCATGTCTTGCTGGCCAGGGTGTATCAGGAACTTCAATCCAGTTTTTGCCATCTTCTGAATACCATACGTCTTTTCTATTTCCACCTTCCCTGTGATATCCTTCCATTACCCATAATTTCCCATCAAATACAGCAACATCATGATATTGTCTCGGATGCCAGGGTGTATTTTTACATACACTTTCCCAGTTAATTCCATCTTTTGAACTCCATACATCATTATAAAAAATTCTTTCTGGTTTACCTGGTGTATCATAGGTTCCACCACCACAGATCCAGATTCTACCTTTGAATACTGTACCTCCACCAATCATTCCCCTTGGTGCCCACTCACAATTATCAGCAACCTTTTTCCAGTTTTTTCCGTCCTCACTGCACCAGACATCAGAGTAGAAAATTTCTGGTGCAGGTGCAAACTGTGGAAGTGTTTGCCCGCCAATTACCCATATTTTATCCTTAAAAACTACTGTATAGTGCAGTACCCTTGGGCCCCATGCAACATTATCAGAAACGCATTCCCAGTTTATGCCATCAGAACTTTTCCAGATATCATTTTGATAATGATGCTGGTTTGCGTCTCCTCCGATAATCCACATATACCCCTTAAAAACAATATAACCAGCAGTATGTCTTACTTCCCATGGAGCGTATGTTATTAAATTCCACTTCTTCCCGTCTTTTGATGACCAGACCTCATTGTTGCATGTTTTCGGGAAATGAACCTTATCAGAAGGATTCCAACCACCAAAAAGCCACATCCTGTTTTTGAATACAATCGCTCCTGCTCCGTCTCTTGGAGCAAAACCTACATTTTCTGTTATTTTTATCCATTGATATTCAGGCATTCTTTCTCCGTGTTTTTGCTGACAAAAAACAGAATATACACCTATTAATAATGTTAGAAATAATACTGTTCTTGAAATTCTCATAATAGTAAAATCTTCATAGCAAAATAAAATCTCTTTCTATTTTTTTTGCATTCTCAATATCCTTTGTGGAGAATTCAAACCTTTCGAATTTCTGGTCAAAGAATTCTTCGAATCCATTTACAAGTACTGAAACAATTCTTTCAAAATCAGGCACTTCTGTTAATATCTCAGATAGAGATATAATCTTTGTAAAATCTGGTTTCTGAAGGAAAATACTTTTCCACAGGTTTTGTCTGACATCAATAAGCAAACTTCCGTGTTGAAGAAAAGATGTCCTGTCTTTTCTCTGGGCGCTTCCAATAATTTTTTTACCATCAATAACAAGGTCGTGTCTTGTTGATAGAGAAAAACAATCTCTGTTGGTAAGGGATGGTTCCCTGCCGACTGAGGTACCTCTCCATTGAACATCAACCCCGAGTTTCTTCAATCCTGATTTTAGTGCACCGCAGATTTTTTCATAAGAGGATAATGGACCAGGGAAAAATTTCTCATCATTTGCAGAGGAAAAACTATATGTTATTTCTTTATCGTGGAAGATTGCACTTCCTCCGGTTATTCTTGCCACAACAGGGATATTATTCTTTTTACAAAAATCTGTATCAACAAGATTTTCTGGCTTCTGATTTGTTCCAAGAGAAACCCCTGATGGTTTCCAAGTGTAAAACCTTAAAATTCCTGTATCTAAATTTGCCTTAGCAATATTCCACATTATACTGTCAAAAGCCATATTCATTGCTGGTGAAATATCTTTTGTGATGGCAACAAGCCAGTGTTTTTTTGTCATTTTTTAATTCTGGTTCAAAATGAATGCAAAACAGGGTTAACAGACATGCTTCAACCCAGAATCACCAATTTTGAATTTTTCCTTGATTCTGGCTATTTTAGCATATCAATGAAAAAAGGAGAAAGCGCCCCTGGCCTGACTTGAACAGGCGGCACGCGGTTTAGGAAACCGCTGCTCTATCCAAACTGAGCTACAGGGGCTTATAATCAATGGGAATTTATCAGTTTACCTTAATTTATTATATCATAGCGACCAATTTTTATCAGGGACTGAGATACCCTGGTGTCGTGTCTTATAAATCTCTTTATTTTTGTTTTTTCTCTCGACACGACACTTTAGGAGGGGGCAAGCCCCCTGCCTAAGGATCCGCAACTGCGGATCGATTCTCCCCCAAACATGAGGGACTTTATCCCTCATACTCCCTTGCAGTGTGCTGTACTGGGTTTTCGAATGTATCCTTGCTATTGGAATCAGCACACTGGTGTCGTGTCTCTTTTCAATCTTTCTTTATGCCACCACGCAGGATATTACATCACAGATGTTTTTGTGTAAAGACCACTGTAGAGATTTATTCAAACACAGATATTTTTATCTATTTCAGATACCAAAAAAATCTGTACATATTATATGAATTTTATAAGTATTTACACACTCTTCTCAGAATATTAGACAAAAAACATATAATAATTTACTATAACAAGAGACAACTTTTACCTTGTCTGATTTTCTTTACAAAACAAGGGATTTATTAAATTGCAGGAAGGTGGCGAGAGAAAAGAAAAAGTGAAAAGATTAAAAAAAATCTAGTAAAACCTGGAGGTTATATGAATTTCAAAGTATTAAGGATTTTGTTTTGTGCTTTGTTCCTCGCAGGGTTTGTTTCAATATCCTTTGCAGAGGATATTTTTCTTGAGGCAGAAAACTTCAAGGTTTCTGGTTCTGGTTGGAAGCCAGCAGAAGGTAATATGGCAAGATCAGCATCAAGATTAAAAGTACTACAGGGATCAACAGGACAGTTTGATTCAGTTGCATACGAAACTATTACAATTCCACACCAGGGAAAATACAGGATATGGGTAAGATACTCTCTTGTTCCTACTGTCCGCGGAACATTTAAGGTATCGGTCATTTCCAATAATCAGGAGATTGCTTCAAAAGAATTCGATACATCATCAGACAGAGAAAGAGCAAGAGATAGCCGTCTTGGGATGGACTATGTATGGGATTTTCTTGAGGCAGATCTTCCTTCAGGCAAAATTATGCTGACAATTACCAAAACAGGCGCAAAAAGTGTTTCACCCTTAAGTAGATGCATAGATTGTATTTTTATTACAGACAACCTTAAACTTAAAGAGCCAGATCATACTGCGTATGGTCCTGGAATTTATCTTCGTGTTTCTGTTGGGGATGGATATGAAAAACCATTTTATATTCATATTTTTTCAGATTATTTTAGATCTCCATGGTATGGACATTATTCCCTGACCCCTGATGGTCTTGATGTTGGAATAAGGCCCGCAGCAGGAAGAAAATACTTTGAGGATAATGTTAAAACAAACTGGATAAATATAGCAAAGCTAATGTATTTTGATTCAGGGGTAAACCTTTTACTCTCACCTCGGTATACATATACAGATGTAGCCCCACGGTTTAAGGTTAAGTTTGAGTTTGCAACAGACCCAGATGACTCAAAAATTATCAAGATAATAGAAAGAGATGCACAACCATCAGGTATTCATATTATTATTCCTCCTGATTATGCTGAGCCAGAAGGAGCAAAGAAATTAACTGATGATCTGGAAATAGCATTAAACACAGGGAAATTTGCTGATTCATTTAACTGGCCGAACATAGGAAAAAAACCAGAAATTTTCCCATTTTTTTCAAATGCTCAAATTGAAAATGATTTTGCTCCGCTTGATAAAAAACTAACAGAAAGAGAATGGAAAACACTTGATTATTTTGGATTCTGCAACAGAGAAAAAACTCGTACAGGTGGTTTGTGGCTGATGAAAAATGACTGCTACTGTCAGCCAGATATTGAAAAAATGAAACAAAGAGCAAAATCAAATGTTGAAAATTTCAAAAAAAAGGGAGAATCTGTTGATAGGATTGTTTATGCAATGCTTATGGATGAACCAGTCGGGCAACCATTATCGCACATAGCAAACTGTCCCGTCTGCACAGAAAAATTCAGGGATTGGCTGAAGCAGATGAAAAAAACACCATCTGATTTACTTGTAAAGGACTGGAGTGAGGTAAAGCCAGTCGATAATACACAGGCAGATATATATCCTGCTCTTTATTATTATTCCCAGAGATTTCGCAGTCGTGCTCTTGCTGATTTTATGATAATTCAGAGAAATCTTCTTAAAGATGCCTGGGAAAAAGATATTCCTGCAAGCCCTAATTTTTCAGATGGCGCGACCTATGTTGCGAATTTTTATTTTCAGGGCGTTGATTATTTTGAGATTCTCGAGCCAGGTGGAATGAATGCTTTATGGGGAGAAAACTGGGGCAATTTTTCTTTAACGAGAGAAGCAACAACATATAATGTTGAACTTATGCGTTCAGCGGCAATGAAAAACAATCAGGTAATTGGACATTATCTTATTGTTTATGCAGGTCGTCTTCCATGGGATATTAAGACAATTGCTGTAAGTCAGGTTGCAAGGGATGTAAAGATATTTACAAGTTTTCACTATGGACCATCATGGGCAGGACACGAAGGTGGACCACCCTGGAATAGTTCTTCTTTATACAGTCATCCAGAAAAGTGGTATTCTCAGGCAGAACTTGTAAGGGAGATTGGCTGGGCTGAAGATATGCTTGTGCCCGCAAAAAAAGTTCCATCACAGGTTGCAATCCTTTACTCATCAAGTTCTGATATATGGGACCTGCAGAAAAACTATGCCTTTGGATTTGAAAGGATGTTTACATGGCTTGCATTAACACACAACCAGGTGCCCGTTGATTTTGTTTCAGAACAAACACTTGCAGAAAAAGGATTATCTGGATATAAGGTTTGCTATTTTTCTGGAAGAAACCTTACACGTCAATCCGCAGAAAAGCTAAAGCAATGGGTAAGAAATGGCGGGACTCTATTTTTAACTGCTGGTGCCGGATCAAGAGATGAATACAATAGACCAATGGATATTCTTTATGAGATTATACCTGTAAAAACAGAAGATGTACAACAACTTCAGGTATACCTTTCAAGTGGAAAAAATCTTGATAGATTAACACCAAAGGATACAGTTTCCTTAAAAGATGGAACAAAGATTGATGTACTTTCTGTAAAACAGAATATTTCACCGAAGCCCGGATCTCAGATTCTTGGCTCTTTTTCTGATACAGGTTCAGCCATTGCAATGTGGAAAACAGGCAGGGGAACTGTTTATTATTCAGGATTTCTTCCAGCACTGACATATGCATATAATGGACTTGTTGAAAGGAATAAGGTTGCGCCAAACATAAACCTTCAGGAAGTAAAATTACCAGATCCAGATAAGATTGCAACTGAAACACAATTACTTGCAAGATCTTATAACCCCTGGAAATATCCTGAACAAATCAGAAACCTGCTTGTTTTACCTGTAAAAAATGCAGGAGTAGAAATGTCTATCAGTTGCAGTATTCCACTTGTTGATGCGGTTATGATGGAGTGCGATAGGGGTATACTTATTCCACTTGCAAATTATACACTTCAGCCAATAAAAAATGTTGAACTTACAGTTAAAACAAAAAAACCTGTGAAATCTATTGAATCAGCCCATATAGGAAAAATTCCCTTTACTCAACAGAGGGGATATATCAAATTTTCCTTACCTCTTAAGGAAACAGATTTTATAAAGTTGCTCTATTGATAAAAATTGACAAAAAAGAGATGTGGTGGGTGTTTTTTACTGAGGATTTTTTCCTTTATAAAAGGGAGAAAAATCTCCTCCAACCCTTCTTTACGAAAGATGGGAGAAATCCATCCTGACCTTGCTTTACAAAGGAAGGAACAAAAAGTTCCCCCTTTGAAAAAGTTCCTCCTCTAATTCCCCCTTTTCTTAAAGGGGGCGAGGAGGATTTTGGGGGGAGGAATATAAAAACTTTTGAAACCATTGAAAAATAAACAAAAACACTACTAAAGACTTAGCCAAGTTTGGTACTACCATTAAACTTGAAAAGGGATGATATGACACCGAGAAAAAGGGTTGAAGCAGTGTTAAAAGGCGAAAGAATAGATAAAATTCCATTTACTATTTATGAATCAAAAATTCCTCAATGCACTGTTGAAAGGCAATTAAGAAATGAAGGGCTATGTATAGTCAACAGGTTATACCCTGTTTTTAAGGTTATCAGTCCGAATGTTTCTTATGAATCCCATGCATATACTGAAAAAAATCTTGACTATATAAGATATATCATTAAAACACCTATTGGAGAACTTACATATCTGGTTAAACCCGCTGGGTTTACATCCTGGACACTTGAAAAAATCTTCAAAGGACCAGAGGACTATAAAAAACTTTATGCAATGATTGAAGACCAGACATACATTGCGGACTATGATGGGTTTCTTAAGGCGCGGAATGAACTTGGAGAAGATATCATATTAAGGGCAGGCATTGGTTCATCGCCACTTCATCAGATTATGATTGGATGGATGGGAATTGAAACATTTGCAATTGAATGGGTTGAAAGAAGGGATGAGATAGAAAAACTTGTAGACATTCAGGTTAAAAAATTAAGACAGGTATACGAGATTGTTGCAAAATCTCCTGCATTGATAGCAAACTTTGGTGGAAATGAAACAGGCAATGTTATGGGAAGAGAAAGATACGAAAAATATGTTCTTCCACATCACAATGAAGCAGCAGAGGTTATGCACAGATATGGGAAATTTCTTGGTTGCCATCTTGATGGAAACAATAAAATCTGGGCAGACCTTGTTGCAAAATCTGGCCTTGATTATATTGAGGCATTTACGCCATCACCTGATTCTGATATGAGCATTGAAGAAGCCTTCAATATCTGGACTAATAAGGTATTATGGATAAATTTTCCTTCATCTGTTCATCTTGCCTCAATAAAAGAAATCGAAACAACAGCGCAGCATATTATTAATGTATCAAGTGGACATAGATTGATTATGGGTATTACTGAGGATATCCCACAGGATAGATGGCAGGAAAATCTCCTTGCTATCTCCTCGGTTATCAATAGATAAAAATAGAATCAATCTCATTAGATATAAAAACAGTGCATCCAAAAATTTTCGCTACATATTTAAGAAAATCTCTCAAACCTTTTTATTACTTTTTCATCCTTATTTCCTTTTCTCGAGAAAAAAGTTTTACAGGGATGAAAAAAATTTGACAGGAATTATTAGGTATATAAAATATGATTAGAAGATAAAAACAAAAAAAGGAGGTGAAAAAATAATGAAAAGAAAAGGATTTACCCTCATAGAATTGCTTGTGGTCATCGCTATCATAGCAATTCTTGCCTCAATGCTTCTTCCTGCTTTGGGTAAAGCAAGGGAACGTGCCAGAAGTGCTGTTTGTATCAGTAACCTAAAACAGATAGCACTCGCTTCAAAACTTTACGCCGATGATTATCCTGGAACTCTTCCACGTATGCCAAGTGCATTTTATTCTGGTGGCACCCAGGTTGGATTTTGCACAGGGCTATATGATCTTAATTATGTTAAAAACTGGAGTGTTTTCAGGTGTCCCTCTGATACCCGAAAGGTTGACTGGACAAGAAATGGTCAGAAAGCCAGTTATTCTATGAATACCGGAAGGGACTGGGAAGGAAGTTATGGTTTCCCTGAGGTCTCAGGAGATGGCACTGCAGATGAAGAAGGAACTATCTATATTTTCTGTACCAGAAACTACACAGGAAACTGTGCCGTACATCCTGACTATTGGCGTAATGCATATCTTGCAGGAACAGCTGGAGACCATAATGGAATGATTAATATCATCTTCTGCGATCTTCATGTTGGTTCACTTGGTGCAAAGTATTTAACAACACAGATGGATGCACCTGGTTGCATATGGGGATATGGACCGTGGTCGTATTCAAAGAACAACTGAGTGTTGAACTTTGAGTAAAAAGAAAGGAGGTGGAAAAATAATGAAAAGAAAAGGATTTACCCTCATAGAACTGCTTGTGGTTATAGCAATCATAGCAATCCTCGCCTCAATGCTTCTTCCTGCACTTGGCAGGGCACGCGCAAAAGCAAAAATGACAACCTGTTTGAATAACCTGAAACAAATTGGTCTTGCTGTGCAGATGTATCTTTCTGACTACAATGAGTGCTGGTATCCTCACCTGAATGGGGTTGACAAACTCGGGTATACATGGGAATGGGGATTGAATTATCTGCCTGGAAAAGCAGTAACAGCATTTCTTTATACCCTGATTCAGAATGGATATCTTACAGGAACAATGACCTATGGGACAGGTGCCTATTATGGAGGTCAGTATAATGACTTCCTTGCAGCCTCAACAGGCATGGTCCACTGCCCATGTCTTGATCCTTACTGGGAAAATGGGTATAGAAGGACAGGATACCCTGGCTGGTGCGATTATGCTTATAACAGAAACCTGCCTGTAAATGCAGTAAAACTCGGCAGGGTTCCAAAACCAGCAGAAACACTATTGTTTTTTGAAAGCAGGGCAGGCGAGGTTGATCCATTATATCCTGACCCATCTTATAACCAGGTATGGGTTCAAAACTGGATGTACTACGGCTATGGAAGACACTATCAGTTTCAATTGATTAATGCAGTGTTTGTTGATGGGCATTCGGCATCCCTTACCTGGAGTGATTTTGTTAAGGGTGGGTATCCACAATAAACAGGTTTTCACGTTTTCAATCCTTCTGGGTTAGGACTGGGGTGTTTGTAATAAATACTCAGTCAATATAACTAACTGAGTATTTATTATTTTTGAAGTATTTTCAAAATATATCCTTCCTTTTTGAAAAATGAAAAATCCAGATTACAAAAGTCAAATGAACTATTAATAACTATTTTTCCCTTACTTGTCTCCTCTCCCCACCGAGGCGATTGTGGGTAAGGGACATCTTTTTTCAGAGGGGGGCTTGCAATGAGGGATAAAAGAAATAATCGGGTAAGGGATAGAAAAAATCCGAACAGATTTTTATTACCCTTCAAATCATTTTCCCGGCAATATATTTTTTTAAACATGTGGGTAAAACATAATTATAGAGTTAGTGATTATTAAGATAAAATATAAACCTAACAAGGAGACATAATGAAATCTGCAGATTTTTATTGTGAAGGAGAGAAAAAAATCCCGATAAAGGGATGTTATGATGTTATTGTTTGTGGTGGAGGTGCTTCAGGTTTTATCGCTGCTGTAGCTTCAAGCCGGGCAGGAGCCAGAACCCTTTTGATTGAAAGATATGGTTTTCCTGGGGGAACAGCAACTGCTGGGATGATGGTTGAATTTGGTTCTATCTATGACGGAAGAGATGTTATTGTTGGAGGAATTACTCATGAATTTTTACATCGACTTGAAAAATTTGGTGGGGTGAATATGAAGGATGATAAATCACATGCAATGGTTTTTGATCCTGAGAGTATGATTATGGTATCTCTAAAAATGCTTATTGAATCAGGTTGTGAGATTATGTTTCATACTCTTGTTTGCGAACCAATAATTGAAAACAATGTTGTAAAAGGAGTTATAACTGAAAGCAAATCAGGAAGAGAGGCGTTTTCAGGAAAGGTTGTAATAGATACAACCGGAGACGCTGACATTGCTGCACGGGCAGGGGCAAGATATGAAATCGGACACGGAAATGAAAAACAATTTCAACCTGTTACCCTGGAGGTTATTATTGGAAATGTTGATGGAACCAGAATTCAGAGTAGCCTTGCTCAAAATAAAGTATTGATTGAACAGGCACGTGAAAAAGGAGATTGGACAATACCCACTGAGAGATTATTTTCCTGGGGCAGAGTTAAAAAACGTGGAGCACCAGAAAATATCGAGAGTTGTTTTTATTTTTTCAATGCAACAAATGTATTAAATGTAAACGGATGTAATACTCAAGATCTTACAAGAGCAGAGATAGAAGCGCGCGGTCAGGTTGAAGGATTTGTGAATTTTCTTAAAAACTATGTCAGGGGATTTGAGAACTGCTATCTTGATAGAACTGCGGCACAGGTTGGAATCAGAGAAACCCGTAGAATTATCGGAGATTATATTCTGACAAGGGAAGATGTTCTTTCAGGAAAACATTTTGAAGACGGGGTAGTACCAGGATGTAATTCAATAGATGTCCATGATTCCAGTGGTAAAGATTTTGTACATGAATTTCTGAAAGAAGGCGAACACTATGAAATACCTTATGGATGTTTTCTACCAGCAAATCTCGAGGGGATTCTTGTTGGTGGCAGATGTATTTCAGCAGATTATCGAGCACTAGGCTCAACAAGGGTTATGGTTGTTTGTATGCCAATAGGTGAAGCAATTGGAACTGCTGCATCTATGGCTATCGCTGAGAACTGCCTGCCAAGAAGGATTATGGTTCAAAAATTAAAAGAAACACTTAAAACAGTTGGGATGAAATTAGAATAAGAACCACTAAAAAATCTACAATCTTTCTGGATTAGCCATAGTGAAAAAAATAATAAGCATTGTATTATTGATGTTTTTTATTATGGTGCTATCATAAAATGAAATATAAACTGGATTCAGTGAATATCTGTATTTTTGATAATAATAACAGGGAGAAATATGGAAAAAGAAATCCTATGGTTAAGACCAGATGAAAAACCATTTGAAATAAATGGTTTTGCATGGTTTGATAAAGAAAAGATTTATCGTAGATTGCCAGAAAATCCACAATACAAGATTCCTGAAGCCGTTGATTATCTTGCTGATAATACTTCTGGCGGGGTAATAAGATTCAGAACAGATTCTGATGTTTTGATGATTAAGGTAAAGATAAAGGAGGTTTCAGGGATGCCACATATGCCTGCATCAGGTCAGAGTGGTTTTGATTGTTATATTGGAAAATCAACAAAAGAGGTTTATTGCAGCACTGCGATTCCTGATATTAACAGCAAGGAGTATGAAAGGAAATTCTTTCAGTTTGAAAAAAAAGAATTCAGGGATATAAGTTTGTATTTTCCTTTGTATATGGGGGTTGAAGATGTCCTTGTAGGTATTGAAAAAAATTCAAAGGTTGCAAAGCCATCTCAGTTTAAGGAAAAGGGTAGAATTGTTGCATATGGAACATCAATCACGCAGGGAGGATGTGCCTCAAGACCAGCAATGGGGTATACAAATATTCTGAGCAGGTGGCTCGGTATTGAATTTATAAATCTTGGCTTTTCAGGGAGTGGTAAAGGAGAACCAGAACTTGCACATCTTATAACAATGATATCAAAGGTACGTTGCATTATTCTTGATTATCAGGCAAATACTGACTATCAAAGATATATAACAACACTTCCTGAGTTTGTGAAGATTCTAAGGAATAGGTTTAAGGATATCCCCATTATTATTATTTCAAGAACACCTGTTTCAATATGGGCATTTGATAAAAAGGCAAAAACTCAGTGGGAAAAGGGATATAAGTTTCAGGATAAATTTGTTAAAGAAATGAATAAACAGGGTGATAGATTAATATTTTCTTACAATGGTAGTGTTTTATTTAAGGAAAGATGGCAGGAATCAACAGTTGACGGTGGACATCCAACTGATTTGGGTTTTTTGACAATGGCAAAGGCATTGTATCCGATTTTGAAAAGGAAATTAAGGGTATAGAATCTTTCCAGTTCCCTCCCTTTGAAAAGTCCCTCCTCTATTTCCCCCTTTTATAACTATCCCTTACCCACAAGTTCCCCCTTTTATAAAGGGGGCGAGGGGGATTTAGTATTTGCGGTGTCTGAGAAAAAGACATGGGACTAAAGTCCATCACTACATGGGTTTTGATGATTGAATGCCCCGTTTCTGCGAGACACCCCTCTAAAAGAGGGGAATTAAAATCTCCCACAACGCCTATTTGCAAAAGAGGGGAGGAAAGTACATCCCTACTCTCTTTTACAAAAAAAGGAGAATACTTGCTTTAAGTACAGGGAAAAACCCTGTTAAATAAGTTGCCTGTCTCCCCAGCGCAAAATTACTTTATATGTAAACTGTTTTGTTGTGTTTGGCTGAACTTCCATTGTGTATCTTACAGTATCAATATCAATCTGTTTGTACTCACCAAAATCACCCTTGTTTTCTATTGTCCAGTACTGGTGCGGAAAGTTTCTTGTTATCTCAATCTTTGCAGGAATTGTTCTGTAGTTTGATACCTCAACAGTATAGGTTTTTTCTTCATCCCAACCAGTAATGTTTCCCATGGAATCAAAGACATAGTTATATGTTTTATAGTCCATCATTTTTGGCTGGACCTTTACATCTAAAACAGCCCCAAGATTAAGTTCAACATCTTCATCTATAGGAATATATTTTGTATTGTCCTGACCAATGTATGAAAGACGTTCGTTCTTATCCGCTATCTTGAATGCTTTTACCAGTCCATCAGGAAGCGGTTCTTTACCGAGATTGTGCGCCTTATCATTTTTGAACGAGATAAACCTTATTGCGTTTTTTCCGAATCTCTCTTCTTCAAACTTATAAAAATTTATAACAGGAATTTTGTCCTGAGAAAAAGATAGAAGCCGTTTTGTCCAACCATCTGGAATTGTTTCTGTTCCTTCAATTGTGTAAAGGAAATATTCTGAAAGTCCTTCTTTTTCTATTTGTTTTACAACAACCCTGTCGGCTGCTTCAGATAATGCTGGCTTTGCCATAGTAAAAACCTCTCTTTTTTTTTCCATTTCAGTAGGCCTTGGTAGTATTTCTATTGGTCTTCCATAAGGTGGATATCTTCTTGCAAGCATTGCTATATTATCAAGAAGGTGTATTTTCCCAACAATAAGGCGAACCTGAGCATTTTCATAGTCCTCGCCACTTTTGTTTGTTACCTTTACATACCCTTCTAATTTCATTGTTTTTTCATCCTGAGAAAGCGTTGCAAGATAATATGCCTGCCAGGATATTCCAGATGTAAAGTAGTTTATTTCGCAGGGTGCTTTTCCTGAAATTCCGGAGTTTATATTCCAGACACCAAGTCCTGTAATTCTCGGAGGAAAGAATAAATCAGTAACAGTAATCTTGTCTGCGTCTTTTAGAGGAAAAAGTTCAAGGGATGTTGGGTCAATAAGTGTGTTTGCCCAGGAAAATTGAAGTTTATTGTCTCCTTTTTTCATTGTCAGAGTTCTGCTTTCTCTTACCAGGGTTAAATCAGCAGAATTATATATTGTTAGTTGAACCGTATCTCTTTCTGGAAGGGTAACAAGATCAATCTTACAGTATCCTGTTGAAAAACCCAGCAAAATTAACCCAAAAACAGTTATTATTTTTTTCATCTTACATTCCTCCTGTGATAGTGATATATAATGGTTTGTTTTGCCTTTGGGGCAAGATTCAGGTTAAATTTCAAGATATTGGCATCTTCTTTTTCATACTGATGAGATGTTTCTTCCATATCCCACTGACCTAAAATATTCTCAACAATGGTAAGGTTAGCAGGTGCATCCTTGAAGTTTTCAATCTCAATCTTCATAATTTCATCTGTATCATAGAGTACAATGCTACCCAAATTATTCTTCTTTACATTTATTTTTATATCCTTCATTTTTCTCTGTGTTATCACAATATCTCTACTATCTCCAGTATAAAGAGAAAACTTATCTCCAACAGGAGTAAAATTCAGGTTGTCTTCTCCAAGAAATATTGTTGAGTTGTGTCCATCATCCTGAAAAATTCTTGCCTTGCCATTCCAGAGGGCAAATTCACCAAATCCTGATTTTTTATCATTTTTTGCAACATATGTCACAGGTATTCCAACATTTCCCTGAACCTTTTCAGGGTCCCAGGGAAGAACCATTGCATCAAAAGTAAATCTTTTTTCAATTGGAACATTCTGCCTTGTAAGAAGAAGCATCTGCCTTGTTTCTTCGTGGAGAACTTGTTTTTCAAATGTCTCCCCATAATCAAGAAGAATCTTTGCCTGAGAAAAATCTTCGCCTGAGAAGTTTCTTAAAACAAGAAATGATTGTAAATCAATTTTTGTTTCTTCTTTGTTCGCTATTGCTTTGTACGTAATAAGACGGTCAATATTTTTTAGAAGATAACTTATTCTTATTCTTTCTTCATATGGCTGAGGGCTGTATATCTGCCACACGAGGGCATTCTCACCAGGGGGATAACTGACACTGATGATGTTTACTTCCTTTGGATGTGTCAGAATTTTTATGCATATAGAATCAGGGTCAATACTTACACCTGTCCAGGAAAAATCAACCTGGTTTGTTCCTTTTTGAAGTGTAAGAACCCTTTCCTCTTCAACAAGAGTAGAGTTTGGATTATCAAGCCGTATTACTGTGTCTGCCCTTTCTGGCAGGGCTACAAGTTTTGTTCTGCAGTGAGAAACATTTACAAAAAACAAGATGCTTGCTATTACTGTAAAACCGAGCATTCTTTTCATAATATCCTCCATTTAATCTGATTATTTTGCAAAGATGTTTTGACTATTTAGACAACCCTGATTCAAAAAAGTTCCATCAGCAAAAATCATTTATTGCTCTTGTTATTTCTGGATAACTTTTTCTCCACACACCAGGAGGCATATTTTCTGATATTTGTATCCATATCCTGCCACTCTTCCCACCCTGCTTCAGAATTTCAATGGTCTGCTGGTATATTTCAGCAGGACTTTTAAGGTGAACTGATGATGGAAAATTAATGAGCAATCTTTTTTCAGGCCAGATTGAAAGCGCTTCAGCAACAGAGGTATCATTATCTGGAGGCACAGACATAGAATCAATCACCCTTACCTGTGATTGCTTTATTGCATCCCACAATGGTTTAAGGTCTCCATCCATATGAACTCCAATAAGTATCCCTGTTCCATCAAGAATTTCTGCGCACTCATTATAAACAGGCACACAGTATTTCTTAAAATATCTTTCGCCTATCATAGGGGCAGTGATATTATCTCCAAAAATAACATATGGTATTTCGTATTTTTTTGATACATTCCTCACAATAAGAAATATCTCCCTGTGGATGTTATTCAACTGTTTTATTACCTCTTCCATTAAATCAGGAAAATCAACAAGATGCTGACATAAATCATCAATCGAAACCCATTGAACCCATAATTGCTGGTATGGTGTTCTTCCAAGGGAAATATGTGGAAGTCCGTCATCTCCAAGTAGATTAAGGTCATTGATAAAAACATCAAGGGTTTCCTTTACAATAATGTTTTTAAGATAAAAAAGAAAAACCTCGTAGTCCTTTTTTTCTTTGATAAAGTGTTTTTTTATTGAGGCACCTCCGATTATTTTTTCGAAAAACATCTCTTCAAAAATGCAGCCAACAGGGGTGTGTATGATGTGTCTTTCTCCTCTTATGCCGTTTCTTTCAAAATTTATTGTTTCAAAATCACAGTCAGGAGTAATAAACTGATGGACCTGTGTCCATTTCAGAAGTCCAAGATTATCTCTACCAACAACAGCCCAGGCATCTTCGTGTGGGTTTATCGGATAATACTGAACAAAAGGAACCTTATCGATTTTTCTGCCCTTTATCACAGCGAGCATTCTTTCTTTCATCGTCATTGATATCCTTTGTTAGGAATCAAACAGCCAGTAAATCGTATAAGATATTTTCTTATATCAAAACAAAAATAGCAAAAGCAATTGAATTTTCTAATCTTATAGAATAAACTATATTCAACATTAACATTATATGTTAAAAAATACAAAAACAATACAAAAGTTTGAAGAACTGCAGAATAAACAGGTCTGTACAATTATGCTTATGTATACCAGGCAATACTTTGTAAATCAAAATAAATCCCTATTTAATGTCCCTAAAAAATTCAGAAAAGTACAGCATTATATCAAAAAAGGAGACAAAAATAATGGAGAAATTTTTCACTGATTGTTTCTCAAATATGCCACAGGAAGAAATCGAAAACTATCATAGAGCAGTTTTTATGAATATGGAAGGGGGCTATTCAGCAGAGAAACGGGTTGAGTACTACAGAGAAAAATTAAAACATATCGGGAATAATGTTTATATTGGTTGCAGGGTTATAATAAAAAATCCACAGTGGATTACCTTAATGGATGATGTCTATATTTCTGATGGTTGTGTTTTAATTGCAACATCTGAATCAGGTATAGTCCTTGAGCAGGGCGTAAGATTAAAGTATGGAGTTTATCTTGACGGTGAAGGTTCTGAAGGATATATCCATATTGGTAAAAATGTTTATATCGGCACAGGCACCTGTCTGCATGGCCATAAAGGACTTGAAATAGGTGATAATTGTCTTCTTGCACAGAATATTACCATTACCCCATACTCCCACAGGTTTGATGACCCTGAAAAGCCAATATATACCCAGGGTGGGTTTAGTAAAAAACTTACAATTGGAAATGATTGTTATATCGGGAAAAATGCCTGTATTCTTTACCGCGCTGACATCGGTAATGGTTCGGTTGTTGGGGCAGGTTCAGTTGTTGTAAAACCAGTTGAGCCATATAGTGTTGTTGCTGGAAACCCAGCAAAACTTATAAGAAAAAGAAAACTTTGTACATAGTTAATTAAACTTTTTATAACAGTTAATAGTTTACAGGGAGGCAGGATGAAAAGATTTTTATTATTTCTGGCTGGTCTTGTATTGCTTTGTTCCATAAATTTAAGGGCAGAAATTGTTGATGAGCCACTCGGCGCGCGATATTCCCTCGGTATGACACTGTGGCATATGGGACATAATCCTGAAATGATTACAAGATTTCACCAGTGGCTTAAAGATTCAGGTCAAAATCCTGAAAAACTTATTGGTTCTGAAAAACTTAAACAGCCATCCTCGACATTAAGAATACTTGTTGAACCAGAATTACTCGGTGAAGAAAAACTCAATGGATGGAAGATAAGCGGGGACTATATAACAAGCTGGGCAGGGGATGCAGGACCAACCACATCCATACCTGTATACATACCAAAGGCAGGGCTTTATAGATTCTGGGTTCTTTATTATGGAAGGCCTGAACATAGAGGGGTTACATTCATAAAATTTTATAAGAAGGGCCAGGAACAACTTGGTCCAATTTTCCAAAAGGATGAGATATATGATATGCCACCTGCAAAGGAAGGGCCTACCTGGAAGGATATGCTCGTTGAACTACCGCAGGGAGACATTATTGTGCAATTAGGTCATGTTACAAGATGGTGGCATGGGAAAGGTGGTTATGATACCCGAAGGATTGATTGTTTTTACATAACCGATGAAATCTGGGTATCATCGCCAGACCCTGGGTTTATTAAGACATCAATGAAGGCAGGTAAACCAGATGGAATACAGTGGACAGAAAATCTTCCTTTTAATAAGAATGACTATGAGACCTGGAAATTATGGCAGATAAGGCCATTATCGTGGGAAGATAAAGACAAAAACCCTGTACTTTTTGATTTAAGCAAGAAATTCTGGGAATCAATAATTTCTGAATTAAGTCAGAAAGAATATGATGAAAAAAATCTGCCTGATTACAGGGAACCAGAAAGACAGGTTGTTTTTAATGAAATATGGAATATGGTTGCAAATCCTGTAAGGGCAAGAAGACAGATAGAAACATTAACAGCAGACATATCGAGGAAATCTCTCGGATATAACTATATATGGCATGATGTTGGTGGAAACATAGAAGGACTTCGTGAAGATGGCAGGTATGAAAAAGGAACAAAATACGAAAAATATGGAAACTGGTATGGTGGGCCTGGTCGTCTGGAAGCCGGATGGGGAAATCCAAAAGGAACTGTTTCAACAGAGGTTTTTGTTCAAAATCCTGGAACATACTCCTGCTGGATACTTTCAAGCCCAATA
>Ga0255347_1000686_pt1 | contig 59422 bp, 53 predicted proteins | sample wastewater_treat_2_FD_192479 | JGI IMG/M metagenome (GOLD analysis project Ga0255347, IMG submission 192479) | Wastewater microbial communities from Lulu Island WWTP, Vancouver, Canada - plant24 | ecosystem: Engineered > WWTP > Wastewater > Unclassified | place: Canada: Vancouver, British...
CAAAAGTCGTTCAAAGGATTTACCGCTCCTCTCAAAAGTAATGGTAACAGCCAACATAGAGGTAGTGCCGAACAAAACGCTCATTGAGATAAGACCGGGAAGCAATTCCGACATATCTGCTCCGGGTGAGCGAATAAATTGCATAAGAGACCATGAAAGCGGAAAAATGATTCCCCAACTGATATTTGGCGGTTTTAAATAATAGTTCTTTATATCTTTTCTAAGAATATTCCAAAATGCAATCCGGCTTTTCATCGTTTGTCTCCTTTTTCTTTGTCTTTTTTCATCACACAAGATTCAATGCCTGTCAGTTTTACGAATACATCCTCCAAAGAAGGACGTAATTCCCGTGCTTCATGCACCTCAATCTTGCGGTCATGAAGAAATTCCAGGACGGGAAACAGCGGAATGCGTTGTTCCGATTGCATTACAAGAGAATGGTCGGATTGAGAAGTAATTACACTTACTTTAAATCGGTTTTGCAATTCAACGGATAAATTTCCAATGCATTTATCTGTTACCAACCGAACTGCATAACCATGAGAAACACTTTCCATCAATTGCCTAACTGTACCGGTTGCAATTATTCTACCTTTCGCTATAAAAGCAATACGATCACAGATGCGCTCGGCCTCTTCTATGTAGTGGGTAGTCAGAAAAACAGTGGTCCCCTCTGCTTTCAGTTTCACTATCATATCTCGAATCTGTCCGGCACTTTCCACATCAATTCCCGTTGTCGGTTCATCTAAAAACAGAATTTGCGGAGAATGGATAAGTGCAGCCGCAATGGTCAGTTTGCGACGCATTCCCTTGGAATATGCCTTAAAAGGTCGCCCTCCCGTATCATTCAATCTGAACTGCTCTAAAAGCTGATATGCTTTACTTTCTCTTTCTTTTTTTCTCATTCCATACAAAGCTGCACAAAAACACAGATTAGAAAATCCGTCCATTTCATTGTAGAGATTGCTTTCATCCGGTACAATTCCCATAATAGCCTGTGCCTTTTTTGTTTGCTTCACTACATCAATATCAGCAATAGTAATAGCACCCTCGGTAGGTCGGCACAGACCTGTCATCATGTTAATTGTAGTTGTTTTGCCCGCTCCGTTTGGTCCCAAAAAACCGAAGATTTCACCTTTTTCAATCTTAAAAGAGATGTCGTTCACAGCAACAACATTACCATATGTCTTTTTAAGGTTTTCAACATTGATTATTCCCATAATCTCTATTTATCCTTACCTTGAACTGTACCGTGACAAAACTCTCTGACAGTCTCGTTGCATTTTTCTTTCTTAGGACATTCTTTCTTTTCATCAGCCGGACAATCTTCGCGCATCTCAGGTTCACAAGTTGTCTGTTGAATCATAGCCAGAGCATCAATTTCCTTTGCCAACTCACGTAATGCTGCTCGCTCTACAGTATAGTGCATAAAGTAACCGCGCTTTTCTCCTACAAGCAGTCCTGCCTCTCTTAACACTTTAAGATGTTGAGATATGGTTGCTTCGGTTAATTTCAGTTCGTTTGCCAGTGCTCGGACACAATAATTGTGTGACAGAAGTAATTTCACAATGCTCATACGCGTATCATCTGCAATAGCTTTAAGTATCTTTTTTTTATCCATAGTAATCCTCCGGTTATTTAATAAGGCGGTTGCCTAATTAAATTATATTAACACATTCAATTAAGTCAACATCTAATCGAAATCTTTACTATGATTAAAACATATTTTCTACCCTTAGATACTTAAATTTATCACCCACCTGTGCGATAATGTAGGTGATTAAAAGCCAATCAGGCTCTGCTAACCAAAGATAGGATTTTTTATACATATAAAGTGAAGTTAACCTTTGCCTGTTAAGTTTTAACCTTATATTTACCTTGATTAGTTGCAAAGCTCTGTTTATCATCCTATACTTACAATTGTAATGGATTGGAAATCAGGTTAAATATGAGACTTTTATATGATAAAGTATATGAACAGATAAGAAAAACGGATTTCGAAAGCTTATGGAAAGGCTTTCACGCATATCATTTTGCTTTATATAACAGCGATTCGGTCTATTTCAAGGACAAAACCGGTGATTATGAAGAGTGTTTCTTAGGTAATACCAGTATAAAATACGGTGATGAGCAGATAGCCATATGGAGAGTGGACGATTATACGAAAGAAGATCCCGTACTGCTTGCGGCCAATATCATACATGAAATGTTTCATGCATATCAATATGAGTGTCGCGAAAAGCGGTTTCCCGATGACTTAAAAGCTTTGGATTATCCGATAGTTTCGGATAATATACTTTTGAAGTATGCGGAAAATCAGCAGATTGTCAAAGCGGTTAAAAGTAATGATAGAAGGATTATAAAAGAATGTTTATCCTCGGTGTTTGCATCAAGAGCAAGAAGAAAAGAATTAATTAAAGAATATATCGACTATGAATACAAGATGGAAACCGTTGAAGGTATGGCTGAATATATAGGGTTATGTGCTCTTAAACAGTTGGAGCATGAAAAATATGAGAATAAGATAAACAAATATATTGATAACCTTACCGATACCGACAATTTTCTTTTTGACAACAGAAGATTGGCATATTATTCCGGTTGCTTACTGTTAATTGCACTTAAACAAGCGGACATATGTTTTTTCCATGATATTTCAAAAGAAACCAAAACCGTGTATGAGCTGATATCGGAAGGGTTTCCTGCTGCCGATTTACCTGAGATTTTGCATAAGGATGCTATTGAAGAATCTTTGAAGCGTTATATTGATAACAGGAAGAAGTTATTCTCCGATTTCTTTTCCAAGAATCCTGAGTGTACGGAAAAACCCTATAAAATTTGCGGATATGACCCCATGAATATGGTTAAACTGGACAACCTTGTATGGTGCAAATATTTCGTCATGCTAAAAGAAAAAGCAAAGGAAGATCCTTTGCTTATATACAATCAGGTTGTTCTTAAGGTTGACGAGACTGATACAACCTCGGTGTCGGCTTACTATACCGTCTGATTTTTATGCTTTTGATGCAACCTTCTTTTTGCGTCTTATGAGGTTATTAGCCTTAATCCACATATATGTGTCTTCAATAGACTGTTTCAAGGAAAATTTCAGCTTATATCCCAACTCCTGTTGTGCTTTTTTGGAGTTGAAATTGGAATTGGACTGAAGAGTATACAGTGAATAACTGGTAAATAAAGGCTTCTGTTTCTTTATCTTGTAATACAGTTCCGCAAGCGGAGCCGTCATTTTGGCAAACCAAAGAGGAAGAATGGTTTTGATTTGTTTCTTCCCGAGAACCGAACATATAGTGTCGGTAATTTTCTTTATCGGATAATATTCTCCCGATAAGATATAGGCGTTACCGCTTTTGCCTTTTTTTGCAGCTAATACTATACCTTCGGCTACATCGCGAACATCAACAAAATCATAGCCTCCCCTTACACAGGCTGTCAGTCTTCCCTCGGCACAGTCTTTTACAAGCTGCGTCATATGACCGCCGGCATAGTCTCCCGGCCCTATAATACCCGACGGATGAACTACCATGGCATATAAACCTTGCTGTACACTGTCCATCACTATCTTAGTCGCCATGGCTTTGGTTTTACTGTATTCCCCTTCTACTAAATCGGGATTGAACTCCGATATTTCCGCTATCATCTCGTCCTTCGGTAATTCAGGAATGGCATGAACGGTACTTACATAGACCAATTTCTTGATTTTATGCTTTAATGCCATATCCACGATATTTTGAGTTCCTTTTACATTAACATCATACATCAATTGGCTGAACTTTGATGATATCGAGACAATACCTGCGGCGTGGATTACTATGAGCTCCTGATCGTCTTCAACCGTAAAGAAATCTTCCATTGAAGCAGCATCACATACATCCGCTCTGAAAAACCGCACGTCTTTATCTTTCAATACTCCGTACCTGTCTTGTCCTATATCCATAACTCTGACCGTCTTCCCTTTGGAAAGCAGGTTGTCAACTATAGCGTTTCCCAAGAACCCCAATGCTCCCGTAACTGCATAAACTTCTTTCATCCGTTCATCTCCTTTCCGTACTTTTAACATACATTTAGTACATTCTACATGTATGATATACGGCTAAGTTGAACTGATTATGAACAAATAATGGTATTATGATATAATTTTTTAAGAGGTGCGACATGGATAATCCCTTTATTTCTCATTTAAGAAAACCGCCTAAACTGAAAGGCATTAAAAGAGCTCTTTTCATACAACCACATGCCGATGATAACCAGATAGGTGCCGGAGGCATGATGGCTTTACTGGCCGATTCGGGGGCAGAAGTTTATGAGCTTACTGTGACAGATGACAGAAGATTGGAGCAGGACAAAGAAGGTTTGACCACCCGCCAATCGGAAGCAGTTGCCGCCCAGCAGTATTTAAATGTTAAAAATGCCGGTTTTTTAGGTTTCTGCGACAAAACGCAAGAACCGGTGGAAAAGATTGCTTTGAAGATAATGGAGGTTATAAGAAAGATTAAACCGGATGCGGTTTTTACAGTGGACCCCGATCTTGCGGCCGAATGTCACAGTGATCATATAAAGACGGGTTGTGCGGTAAAATATGCGGTCATGGACGCCGCGTGTGATTTTTATCCCTATTCCGAAGACGGTAAGGCACGTCATGAAACATGGACAACACCGATACTTGCATTTTACTACACCGATAAACCCAACAGAAAAGCGGATATATCAAAGGTTATGGACAAAAAGATTGATTCGATTAAATGTCATAAATCCCAGGTTGACTCCAATCTTCTGATGTTTGTAAAGGAACTTGCCAAGATAGCGGCAAAAGGAACAAAATTCAAGTATGCGGAACAGTTCAGAGCATTATCTTCACTGCAGATGCACTGCTTTAATATTGCCTTAGAGGAAGATAACGACTGATTAGAAAAAACAAGTACTTATTAATAGCTAAAAATCCTTTACAAAAGAATATCCTATAATTCTCTTTTCCTTTTTAAGCAAATTTTCAACATCGCGTGAAAAATCTTTTTTCGTGAAAATTATATAATATGAGTTGGATTGATTAACCGGGGCAAACCTGCTTTTATTAATCAATTTATCCAATTCACCCATATCAAAATCTCTATTTCGCCACTTAAACTCTCCGAAAACAGAAAAACCTTTTCCCTCACCTAAAAGGTCAATTTCTTCTTCTTTTTTTTCTAACGGGTTATTTCCCCACCACCTGCCATAGGAATGAACAAATCCGAAAAACTTGTCTTCCTTATTGAGCTTTTCAAAAAAATCATAGGAAATATCCTCGAAACCCTCTCCCATGAAGTTGGAAAGATCCTCTCTTATAAATTCATTATAAATTCTTTCACCGTTCATACCGATGATTTGAGATTGAAACCTTAAGACATATCTGAAATAAAATCTGAAGCATCCGTCCTTTATTCTATACAAGGTTTTTCTTCCGCTGCTTTCCCCATAGGGAACTTCCTTTTTTATAATCTCCAGCTCCGTTAAATTCTTCAAATACGGAGACAAACTCCCGCTGGGAATTCCGGTTTGATTGGAAATCTCAATATTTTTATTTGCACCGTTAGCAACGGCATAGATTATTCGGTTATAAACTTCAGGAGATTTCAGCTCCTGATTCAATAGATTGATAGGTTCTTCAAAGAGTCTACCGGACGGTTTCAGAAATAAATTAACCAGATTTTCCTCTAATCTTATGCTTTTATCGACATATGAAAGATACTCTGCAACTCCGCCGGTCGCAGAATGAATAATAGCAATATCTTCCTTATCCATACCTTCCAGCATTTCTTTAGTCTCAAAAAAAGTAAAAGGCTTTACTCGAATTTGAGATGTTCTTCTTCCGTAAAGCGGACTCTTAGCAGACAAAACTTGTTTTTCCATGAAAGACATGGATGAGCCGCATAAAATTAAATGGAGTTTACTTTTTTTCCAATCATGATCACACATAGCTTGAATAATAGAGGATATTCCCTCATTTGACTCTGCAAGGTATGGATATTCATCTATTACAAAGACAACTCTTTTATCTTGCGCCATTTTTCCGATAGCTTGAAACAATGTAAAATAATCCTTATAAACGGGACCGAAATTTCCCAATCCTAATTTTTCATTAACCAATAGTGAAAGTCTCTCCAAGTTCAATCCTCCGGTTCGACTTGCCATATAATAGATACTATCTTTGTCTTCAATATATTTTTGAATTAAAAAGGTTTTTCCGACTCTTCTTCTTCCATAAATAACTGTAAACTCAAATTTGTCAGATTGGTAAGATCTTTCTAATTCAGCCAATTCATATTCTCTTCCGAAAAAGTTCATAATGCCTTGCCTCCCATCTATCTGTTATTATACACGGATAGTTAGCATAAATCAAATTAGCATAATTTACATTATCCTAATTCATATTATGCTAATAGTTTTGGTTTTCCAACCGGAAGGAAAGCCTATTCCATCGTCTTAATAATTCGTCCGACTCAATTGTGACACCGGCGGTGACACTTTTTTTTCTCACCTTTATTAAGTTCATAAAACCGCTTCATTTGATTAAAACAAACACGCACCTGTTAAGGTGCGTTGTTGTTTGTTATTAATCCTCTACGGGTAGCGGTTCGGGAGTACCGAATAAATCCTTATTGCTGTCGTCTATAAACTGGCTGGTGTAAAGGTTATGGTAGTGTCCTTTCAGCTTCATAAGCTCTTCATGACTCCCCTGTTCTATTACTTTTCCCTTATCAATTACCAATATTCTATCGGCTTCCCTTATTGTCGACAGTCTGTGTGCAACTACAAAACTTGTTCTGTTATATAACACCTTGGAAATGGCACGTTGCACCGCTTTCTCGGTCTGCGTATCCACAGAACTTGTGGCTTCGTCAAGGACAAATATACAGGGATCATTCACTATTGCTCTTGCAATGCAGATAAGCTGTTTCTGTCCCGTGGATATTCCGCCGCCGCCTTTGGAGATAACATGATTGTACCCGTTTTCGAATTTCATTATGAAATCATGGGCTTCCACCATCTTGGCAGCATTAATGACCTCTTCCTCCGTTGCGTCTTCCCTGCCGTAACGGATATTGTCCATAATTGTCCCGCTGAAAAGATGCGGAGTCTGCAGCATGTAGCCTAAGTTCTTGTGGATATACATCAAAGGTATCGTTTTATAGTCTTGCCCGTCGATATATATTGTCCCCTCGGTAGGTTCATAGAATCTGCATGCGAGGTTAACTATCGTTGTTTTTCCCGATCCGGTTTCTCCTACCAGAGCTATGCACTGACCCGGTTCCACGTTTAAGTTGAAAGTGTCCAAAACCTTCTCGCCTTCTTTATATCGGAAAGACACATTCTCAAATCTTATGGAACCTTTCAGTTTAGGTACCGGCATGTCCGATGTAATGTTTCCGTATTTTTCAATAACCTCATCGGAATCCTTTATGTCTATATCCGCCTCCAGCAAAGCCATAATTCGTTCACCCGCAGCCTGAGAAAACTGGAATCTGGCAAATATTCTTGCCATATCGTTTACAGGAAGGAAAAACTGTAAAGTGTACGATATGAACAGTGTAAGCGTTCCGACCGTTATCACTTCGCCTAAAATCATTACTCCGCCCTGCCATATGGCCAACGAGGTTCCTATGATACCCAATACCGATACTATCGGGAAGAACAATCCCGAATATACTGCCGTTTTGATGGAAGCGGTCCTCATGTCATCGGTTTTCTTTTCAAAGTCGCTGATGTGGCTTTCTTCTCTTACAAGCGTTTTTGAGGTTGTAGCACCCTGTATTCCTTCGGAAAAAGCGCCGGTTATTATGGAATTGTACCTTCTGGCTTCTCTGCTGTAAAACAGTATTCTTTTTTGGAAGAATACCGATATTACTGCCAGTATCGGAATAACGGTCAGCACTACCAATGTAATCTTGACGTTTTTCATGAACATGTATACTGTCATCATTGCTATCATGCTTATCGCCCAAATCATGTCCACAAGCCCCCAGGAAATGATTCCGGTCAGCCTTCCGACATCGGAGGTTACTCTTGTAAACAGACTTCCCGTTGCATTTCTGTCATAGTAGGAAAAGCTGAGCTCCTGAAGTTTTTTAAATCCGTCCACCCTTATATCATGACTAACCAGATGCCAAAGCTTGTCTGCAAGATATATGAATGTATATATAGTCATACCTTTCAGTATCAGCAATAGCACGTATAATATAATAAACAGGCCCAGCCCTTCGGTTGTTTTATAGGCTATGAAATTATCTATCGCATATTCCGTAAAAAGAGGTAAAGCCGCATCGGTAGCCGCATTTATTATCATGGCTATGACAATACCTATAACATGGTTCATGTATTTTGCGAGATACTTTATTGCCTTTTTCCACATCTTCAAATCTATATTTTTATTAAATATTTCTCTGTTATCTTCTTCCATACGGTTTACTCACCTGCCTTCGCCATATCCAGTACGCAGCTCTGCATATCATATACCTGCTTATACAATCCTTCTCTTTGTATAAGCTCATCATGCGTACCTCTGTCCGTTATACGGCCGTCTTCCATTACAAGAATGAGGTCGGCCTGTCTTAATGTATTTATTCTGTGTGATATCAGTATTGTAGTGGTATCGGCACAGTGCTTTCTCAAAGCATTCCTTATCTCCTTATCGGTCTGCATATCCACGGCACTTAACGAGTCGTCAAAAATCAGCACTTTGCAGTTGCCGATAAGTGTTCTGGCTATTGCAACTCTTTGTCTTTGACCTCCGGACAATGTAACTCCTTTTTCACCTACCATGGTATCGTAGCCTTTTTCAAAGTTCCTTATTGCCCTGTCTACCGACGCTATGCTTGTGGCTTTTTCAATATCGGCATCGGTTATATCGGGATTATTATCCGATATATTATCTTTAATGGTCTTGGAGAACAAAAACGGTTCCTGCAGCACGATCCCTATATTCTTCCTTAAGTGTCTTTTATTTATTTCACCGAGTTCAATGCCGTCCACTTTTATACTTCCCTTCTCATACGGTAGCAGTCCGACAAGTAAGTGTAACAAAGTGGATTTTCCCGAACCGGTCTTTCCCAAAATAGCAAGAGTCTCTCCTTTTCCTATACTGAAAGATATATCTTTCAACACTTCGTTTCCGTCCGTATATTCATACGATACATTCTCAAAAGATATATTACCTTCAATTTTCGGGGTAAGTCCGGTATCGTCACGTCCGGGTTCCCTGGGAGCTTCCAGTACTTCCTGTATACGACCCAATGAAACACTTGCTTTACCCATATCTCCTAAAACTCTTCCCATGCCCCTAATGGGCCAGATGAGATTATGCACATAAGTCATGAAAACCGTCAGCATACCCACCGTTATCTCTCCCTTAACAGCTAAGATAATTCCGGTCACCAATACAACACCTATCTGCAACTGACATATTGCATCGGAAAGTCCCCAGTACCATGCAAATGCCACCGTTATCTTTAAGTCCTTGTTTCTGTAATCCAATGAAGATGCGATAAACTTTTCAACCTCCCTGCTTTGTGTAGCACAGGAACGTACAATCCTCATTCCCGACAGGTTTTCTTCTATTACCGTGGACATGGCTCCTTCCGCTTCATCGGCAAGCAGGAACTTCTTTGATACATATCTAAAGAAGAAGAACGCTCCGAGCACTATTATCGGCATAAGTGAGAAACCTGCCAACGTTAAATCGGTATTCACTTTCTGCATCACAGAAACCGATGCGACTATGAGGACGATACATTTTATGAGGTCCTGAAACTGTGTAGCCAGAAAATTCCTGACCGTCTCCAGGTCGGATGTGCATCTTTGCATCATATCTCCGGTCTTTATACTTGTATTGTATAAATATGTGGAGTTCTGAAGATGCTCATACAAATCCATACGTATATTTTTTGCTATACCTTCACCGGCAATTGCCGAATACTTTCTGGATAAAAACATGAATACACCTTCAAAAGCCGAGAAAAACACCAGCACCAGTCCGCAAATCCACAGATTGTACATTAAATGCTCTTTGCCGCCTAACAGTTGCAATCCTTTGTATGCAATACCTTCCGGCAGTATATCCCCTATAACCGAGTCTATGACGACACCTATTATAAATGTGTTAACCAGGCTTAACAGCTGGGCTATAATCATAAAGACTATACCCGCTATGTATGCCGCTTTGTTGCCACGTAAAAATTGTTTTAATAATCTATATTTCTTCACAAAAAACAACCCTCTTGTCTTTATTTCCGACCTGAGGGTTTTACGCATAAAACATATATGTCATAAAGATTCCACAGGTCACCGTTTCGCCTGCAGAATGCCGTTCAACTATTCTGAACAAGCCACAGGCATACCTATCCCGTCATTCAATGCTACTGTATTTCTGAGTTTGATCATCGTATGCCCCTTCCTTTCAAGTTAATCTTTTTTGATTATATACAACATATTTTACATAGTCAATGCAATTTTGTTGCAGTTGTGTAACAATTCAAACAACATTTCGTAAATCATATAGCGGTTCTCCCTTTCAGTGCTCTTATCAATGTTGCCTCATCGGCATATTCTATCTCGGTACCTACCGAAATACCGTGAGCAATTCTTGTGACTTTTATGTTGAAGGGCTTTATAAGGCGGGAAAGATACATTGCGGTAGCCTCTCCTTCCACCGAGGAATTGGTCGCTATAATAATTTCTTTTACATTGCCGTCCAACCTTTTTAACAGTTCCTTTATCTTTAAATCTTCGGGATTTACACCTTCCATAGGTGATATTATTCCGTGTAATACATGGTACACACCGTCATACTCGCAGGTTCTTTCCATGGCCATAACATCTTTTACCGAAGACATTACGCAAATAACCGAATGGTCTCTTGAGGAAGAACATATTTCACAAGGATCCTTCTGCGTAATATTGCAGCAGACGGAACAATAGGAAAGACCGGCTTTGGCGTCTCTTATGGATTCCGATATGTACTGAATTTTTTCATCATCCATGGTAAGAAGATGAAAAGCCAAACGGGTCGCCATTTTCCTGCCTATCCCCGGGAACATTTCAAACGCAGCTATTAATCGTGATAAAGGTTTCGGATATATATCAGCCATTTAGAAAGGCATCCTCATGCCGCCGGTCGCTTTACCCATAGTTTCCTCTTTTTTGGCATTTATCTTCCCTACCGACTCGTTAACGGCAGTCAAAATTAAATCCTGAAGCATATCCACATCCGCATCTTCCAAAACAACCGGATCAATAGTTATGGAGTCCATTGTATAGTCACCTTTCATAGCAACTGTAACTACCCCGCCTCCGGCTTTGGACTCGAATGTGCTGTTTTCCAATTCCTCCTGTGCCTTGGCAATGTCAGCCTGCATCTTCTGCGCCTGTTTGAGCATACTGCTATAGTTCATATTTCCGCCGCCCATTCTTCCGCGTGCCATATTGTTTACCTCCGTTATATAATTTCTACGGGTATATTGTGTTTCTTCCCGATTTCCATTATTTGCTGTTCCGGTGAGCCGGCAACTTTGTCGGTACCGGCAACCACGAACCTTACATTTGTTATATCCTTACTGTATCCTCTAATCTCTTCCAACACCGCAACCTTATTGGTTTCCAGACTGTTCTTGGAAAAGTTATTTGCTACTGTTACAACCGCCTGATTCCCGCTAATCTCTATAGACGATTGTAATAACTCGAACACATCTTTGGAACCCTTATCAAACCTGTCCTGTATATATTTGGACCAGGACATCTCCTGTTTGGGTTTTGTTTCCGTCTTAACCGGCTTAACCGGTTGGTTAACGGTCGGTTTTTGCACTTCCTTTTTAACAGGCTTTTCCTTAACCTGCACTTTAGGTTGTACTTTTACAGTATTATTCACTAACAGACCCAACAGCATAATTTCTAAAAAAGTTTTAGGCCTAGAAGATCTTTTTAGTACGGCTTCATTTTCCGAAAGCTCCTTTATATACCATATAACCTCCTCCGGCTCCATAAGCTTGGAAAGTCTTTTCATTTCGCTAACGGCATTACCGTCAGCCTCTATAAACCGGTCCGGCTCTTTCACATTCATGCATATAAGAATATTGCGAAGATAACCTAACAGACCGGATAAAAATCCCGCGGGACTTTTCCCTTCTGCTATAACTTCATTGACACTGTTAAGTATTCCGGTTACATCGTTATCCACCAAAGCCTGAACCACCAAGGCATTGGACATGTCATCAATAAGGCCCGCACAATTCAGCACATCGGTAACATCAATTGTATCGTCGGTTGATGATATACACTGATCCAACAGACTTATTGCATCTCTTAAGGCTCCGAAAGAAATTCTGGATATCATATCCAAAGCTTCATCGGTAACCTGTTGTTTTTCGGCATCTGCAATCTTTCGCAAACGGTTACTTATCCCTTTTGTAGTTATTCTGTGAAAATCAAACCGCTGACATCTGGACAGCACAGTCGCGGGCAGCTTATCCGGTTCGGTTGTGCAGAGGATGAATATGACATGGGCGGGCGGTTCTTCCAGCGTTTTAAGCAAGGCATTGAATGCCGATGTGCTGAGCATATGTACTTCATCGATTATATACACCTTATACTTCGCCAACGCCGGCATATAGTTTACTTCATCGCATATTCTTCGGATATTATCTACCGAATTATTGGATGCGGCATCAATTTCCGCAATATCCACCAGTACTTCCTCAGAAGCTTTGGTACATATATCGCATTTATTGCAAGGGTCTCCTTCATTTGGATGCAAACAGTTAACTGCTCTTGCGAATATTTTTGCAAGAGTGGTTTTTCCCGTTCCTCTTGTACCGGAGAAAAGATATGCATGTGCAATACGACCGGTTATCACCGCTCTTTTTAATGTCTTTGTTATGTGTTCCTGCTCCACTACCTCTAAAAATGAAGAAGGACGCCACTCCCTGTATAATGCTTTATGCGACATTTTGTCTCCTATCCTTAAAAAAACCATACACCCGTCTTTGAACAATAATAACAGGCGTTACATATACAGCCTGCTCGGGCCAGGCACTCTTATGGCACATCGGATTTCCCGCTTATCGCTGCTTCCGCTAAGACCTGACGAGGTTCACAAGCTCCGATTGCACAAGACCCGGCCGTCATAACCGCTTATACACGGCTGCCCCACTATTAGTTACCCTAGGACGGGATTTCCACTCTGCTATAGCGGATTGCAGATTACAGGGCACCGCTAACTCCCCGTCTAGTATGGCACTCAAAATTATATAATATTTAAATGCCGCATGCAATCGTTAAAGGAAATCATTAACCCCGAACCTCTTTTTTACAGGTTGGAAAAGGTCGAAACAACAGATAAGCCGATTATTGGAAAACTTAGTTGAAAAAGCGTATTGAACAGGTTAGAATGTAGACAATGACCGGAAAAAGTTACCTGATACGGGTACATATCATAAATGTAATACATTTAAATAGAACGGATTAAGAAAGGATATGAGATGAGTACTAATGATTTGATGGACTATGTGTCGGGAAATGTCAACATCTCTTCAAATCCGTCCGAGTTGAAAATAACGGACATGAGATTTGTCGATATTGACGGGGCACCGAAGAGAAACACTCTTATCAAGATTATGACTAACCAGGGTATTGAAGGATACGGAGAGATAAGAGACGGTTCCAGTAAAACCTATGCTTTAATGCTGAAAAGTCGCATCTTGGGTGAGAATCCCTGTAATGTGGATAGAATATTTCGCAAAATAAAACAATTCGGCGGTCACTCCAGACAGGGCGGCGGTGTTTCGGGAATTGAGATTGCCCTGTGGGATTTAGCAGGTAAAGCTTACGGCGTTCCTCTTTATCAGATGCTCGGCGGTAAGTTTCGCGACAAGATACGAATGTATTGTGATACCGATGTTGAAGGAAAACATACGGGCAAGGACATGGGTAATGCACTTAAAAAGCGTATGGAGATGGGATTTACATTCTTAAAAATGGATTTAGGGATAGGATTGCTTTTGGATATACCGGGAACTTTGAATGCCCCGCTCGGCTTTATTGAGGATATGAAAAAGTATTCTTCACATATCCTGAATGTTCAGGGCGGTTCGGTAACAAAAGAGATGGTGAAGCATAGGAAGAGTTATGACATTGTAAATACCGCTCACCCGTTTACAGGAATTCATCTTACCGAAAAAGGACTGGATTATCTGGAACAGTACATAAAAGATGTCCGGTCGGTTATCGGTTATGAAGTACCGCTTGCAGTGGATCATTTCGGCCATGTTTGCGTTGAAGACTGCATAAAATTTGCCCGCAGAATGGAGCCGTATAATATTGCATGGATTGAAGATATGATTCCTTGGATATATACCGATCAGTATGTAAGACTGAAAAATTCCACCACCATACCGATATGTACAGGAGAAGATATTTATCTGAAAGAAGGCTTTGTTGAATTGATAAAAGCAGGAGCGGTCTCCATAATCCACCCCGATATATTGACTTGCGGCGGAGCCTTAGAATTGAAAAAGATTGCGGATATTGCAGATGAATTCGGGGTTGCAGTGGCAGTGCATATGGCGGAAAGTCCTATAGCCTGCATGGCGGCAGCTCATGTTTGTGCGGCAATGCGAAATGTCCTTGCAATGGAATTTCACTCTGTGGATGTTCCGTGGTGGAGCGATATAGTGGTAGGTTTACCCAAGCCCATAATACAAGACGGATATTGCACCGTGCCGGATAAACCGGGACTGGGAATTGATGCTTTAAATGAAGAAGTTATAAAAGAACATATTAACCCGCAAATACCGGGAATGTGGGAAGACACTTCCAAATGGGATAAAGAGTTCTCGAATGACAGAATTTGGAGTTAGGAAAAAAACAGTAATCTGCAAAAATAACTTATAGAGAGGTATAAAAATGCATTTCAACAGCAAAGAAGACATAATTGAAATGACTCCCTTGTGGAAGGGAGAGCGCTTAGAGGACGGCAGACCTTATGTTGATCCGAAGTATTTGACAGAGCTAAGAAAAATGACATTGGAGGAAGTATGGAAGCCTATCTATGTCAAGGGTTATGAAAACCAGTTTGAAGGGCGATTAAAAACCTTGCATGATGACGGCAGAAAGCTTATCGGAAGAGCGGTCACCTGCACATTTTGTCCTACACGACCGGATTTGCATGAAATAATGTTTAGGATAGGTTCAAACGAAGGAAGAAAAGGTAATTACAATCAGTGGGTAATCGACAGCCTGGTTGAGGGTGATGTAGTTGTAGCGGACATGTATGATAAGGTTTATAAAGGTACTTTTTTGGGAGGAAACCTTACAACAGCTATTAAAAACAGAACAAAAACCGGAGGCGGTGTTATCTGGGGCGGCATTCGCGATGTAGAACAGATGAAGCAGGCGGAAGGGATTCAGGTATATTATCGCGGTATTGACCCCACTCCTATCCGGGAATGCGTTATGACAGGCTTTAACACACCGACCAGAATAGGTAATGCCATATGTCTTCCCGGAGATATTGTTTTCGGAGCGGGAGGAGGAGTATTATTCATTCCAAGCCACTTGGTTGCCGAGGTTGTGGAAGGTGCGGCTAAGACACATATCAAAGATGAATTCGGCTTTGAAATGATAAAGCAGAATAGATTTACTACAGCTCAGATAGACCGGAATACATGGACTGTGGAAATGCTGGATATGCTGGTAGACTTTATACAAAATGATGAGCGCGGTAAGAATTATCGTGATATTGATTGGTCACAAGAATATTACATGGCTAAACACGGCGATCCGAACGATACGCAGACAGCATTGTAGAGGTATTTGATGAAACTACGTTGGATCGGGCAAAGCGGATATATTTTAGAGGACGATACTACAGAAATTATAATCGACCCGTATTTATCGGATATTGTAAATAAAGTTGCAAATCGCCCGAGATTAGTGCCGTCTCCTATACAACCGGAAGATATTAATGCAGATTATGTTATCTGTACACATGACCATCTGGACCACATTGATCCCGAAACAATTGAAAGAATGAATAAGGACACTGTTTGCTTTATAGCACCTTCTTCCTGCAAAGAACGTCTTTCGGCACTGGGATGTAAAAATATTAAAACCATAGATGCAGGAGAACAAATATCAGCCGGAAAGTTCCAGATAACAGCGGTCTTTGCCAATCATTCGGTAGATGCCATCGGAATCATAGCGGAACAGGATTCAATAAAACTGTATTTTTCCGGTGATACCTTGTACCATGAGAAATTGGAAGAGTTGAAAGAATCAGGGATTACCGTAATGTTTGTATGTATTAACGGAAAACTGGGAAACATGAATGCAGACGAGGCAGCTAAGCTGACAAAGATTATCAATCCTTTGGTAGGAGTACCGACCCATTACGGTATGTTTGCAAGCAATACGGAAGATCCTGAAAAATACACATCAAAGATTGATAACGGCTTTATTATGGAGTTCAATAAAGAATATACTATTTCCGAATTATTAAGGGGAGAATAAATATGCAACATAAATTAAGCGGAAAAAGAGCACTCATTACCGGTTCCGGTCGCGGCATCGGAAGAGCAATCGCTATCGAGCTTGCTAAAAACGGAGCGGATATCATTGTACATTATTTAGGTAATGTAAAAAGTGCGGAACAAGTTAAGAAACAGATTGAGGCTTCTGGCGGCTCCTGTTCAATCATACAAGCGGATTTATGCAAACCGGAAACATTAGAAGGTTTGGTCGAAAAAATAGGCGGTGTTGATATTTTAGTGTTGAATGCATCGGTTCAATACAGAAGACAATGGGAAAACATATCACTTGAGGAATTTTACGATCAGATTAATTGCAATCTGTGTGCAAGCATGTTACTTATTCAGCAAGCAGTACCGTATATGCGTAAAAAACATTGGGGAAGAATAATAACGATAGGAAGTGTACAGGAAGCAAAACCGCATCCGGACATGTTGGTTTATTCGGCATCTAAAGCCGCGCAAACCAATATGGTAAAATCCTTGGCGGTTCAGTTGGCAAAAGACGGAATCACTGTTAACAATGTTGCACCGGGTGCTATTAATACCGACCGCAACAAGGATGTTTTGAAAGATAAAGAATATTATAAAAAAGTGACAGATTCCATTCCGGCCGGCTTTATCGGTGAACCCGCCGACTGTGCCGGTATTGTATCTTTACTTTGTTCGGAAGAAGGAAGGTACATCACAGGTCAGAGTATATATATAGACGGCGGGAAATGCCTGTAATTTGAAAGGAGCAAGTAATGAGTCATACATTATTAAGATTTTTTGAAGAACAGAAAGTACAGAGCAACAAAAGAATAGAAGGCGATATTCAAAAATACCGTAAAGCCTTTGCAAAAATAAAGGTAGTTAACAGCCAAGGAGAGTTAATAAAAAATGTTAAAGGTCGCATAAAGCAAAAAACGCATGATTTTAAGTTCGGGTGTAATATATTTATGCTGGATCAATTCCCGGACGAGGAACATAATAAAGCGTACAGAAAAGAGTTTAAAAAGCTTTTTAACTATACCGTTGCACCGTTTTATTGGCAGGATTTTGAGTTGAAAGACGGAGAACCGAGATTAGGGAAAAATCCGGTTAATGTTTATCGCAGACCGTCTATTGAAAAGATATTGAAATATTGCGGGGAGAATAACATTGATGTAAAAGGACACCCGTTATTCTGGCATCTGTTTTTACCCCAATGGCTCGTGCAGGACAAGAATGAAGTATACTATCGGATAGAACGCAGACTTTTTGAGATAGCAGAGGTATTTAAAGACCGTATTCGTGATTGGGACGTTGTAAATGAATCATTATCCCGTCCTCCTCACCGGGAAAATTATCAGCTTCCCTATGACTATGTAAACCGCATCTTTGATTTAGCGGACAGATATTTTTCCAAGAACCGTCTTTTTATAAACGACACGTTAAGATTTTGCTGGTCGGAATTTATATGGGAGTTGAGCCCTTATTACCTGCAGATTGAAAACATGCTCATGAAAGGTAAAAGAATTGATGCAATAGGATTCCAATACCATCTGTTCAAAACACCTGAAAGATTGGAAAGAGAAGCGGAGATATTACTTAATCCTACCTGCTTATTCAATGTTATGGATACATACGGAAAATTCCATAAACCGATGCATGTTTCGGAAGTAACCGTTCCGGCATTCGGTCTGACAGATGAGAATAAAGAGGTTCAAGCAAAATTAACTGAATGGTTGTACAAAGTCTGGTTCAGCCACCCCTATATGGAATCCATTGTTTGGTGGAACTTAGTGGACGGAACTGCAGCATACGCACCTTTGGGAAGCGCGGAAGGAGAAAACTATTACGGCGGCGGGTTATTGAATTATGATATGAGTAAGAAACCGGTTTATCATGCTATAAATAACCTGATAAACAAAGAGTGGCATACGGATTTGAAATTTAATAAGAATGAATGCTTATTTAACGGGTTTTTCGGAGAATATGATATAGAAGTTATTGCAGATGACAAAAAAACCGACCATAAAATACATTTAAGTAAAGACGGAAGCAGAGAATTTGTATTGACTGTCTGATGATTTTATACTATTCGTCAAATGCAATTCTATCTTTTAATTGATTTTCTATATCCCTTTTACCATAGATTACTCGATATATTTTTACATTATGCGCTATTTCATCCGGGATATAAAAAACAAGATAATTTTCTACAGGTAAAACTCTAAGGCCTTTATCTTTCCACTCTTTGCAATCACATAATCTATGCCGCATCGGAAATTCATTAAGAGATTTTATAGCTTTTAATATTCTCTGTGATAATTTTTCAGCAGTTACGGGTTCCAACAACTCCTCTGAAATATATCTTACAATGCTTATTAAATCTTTTTTAGCATTTTCAGAAAATATTATCTTAAATTTCATTTTCCTAACTCTTTCTTTAACTCATCTTCCACTTCTTCCAAACTGTATATTCTTCCGTTTTCAAAGTCATTATGAGCCTTTAACATTTCCATATTAAATTCCGCTTCTGATAAAATAGGCAAAGAAAGCGGTTTAGAATCAGGTATTTTGATGTCAAAAGGTAAACCGTTATGCATGACAACCTGTCGCAAAAAAATTGATACGGCATTTGACATTGGTATTCCGAGTTTTTCCAGTATTTCTTCTGCCTGTTCTTTGATATAAGGCTCTACTCTTACATATATATTTGATGTTCTTACCATATATATTGCTCCCCCTTTCGCTTACATTATAGCAAATTGAATTGTGATTAGCAATACATTCGCAAACTTTCCGTCAGTGCTTCATGGCAAGAGACTGCAGGCAATCCCTTTGCTTATGTGTCATACCTTTAGGCAGGTATTTTAAGTTTATTCGGTCTTTATTGTAGAAGTGCAAATAGAAGCACAGTGCCGCAAGATACCTTCCATGCGGTATGGACAGATGAAACCCGTCACGGAAGAGTGATATACCTTCATAGTCGGGATTGAACAGGCATTCCGTATATGCATTATATATACAATCTCCGGTATTTATTACCGGTATATTAAACTGAGCGGAAATAATCTTTACCGTCCTGTTTATGCTGTCATACATTGTTTTTGTATTATTGTTGTAATCGGAAAATCCCGAATGAAGGCACCCGTGAGCATACGGCCATGTTTTATGTAACATTATTTTTGCATCCGGGACATTCTGTCTTATATATTTTATAAGTTCGGAAATGTACGGAAAATAGCTGTTCAATATACCGCTAAGATGACTGACCTGCTGTATCGTAATAACATCCCATTGCTCTTTATTTAGGGCTTTTTCCAAGGATATCATGCATAATTTTTTACCGTTTTTCTGATACTCATATGCTTTTTCGTTTGTTTTAATATTTTCGCAATGCATTTTCAAGTCACATCCCGGTATAAAGAGATTTCTTACATATATATCCGACAGTGCTATTCTTTCTATATATGCGGTTGCATCCTGCGAGAAACTGTTACCTATTGTGAGTATTTTCATCCTTTTCTTTATCTCTCTTCCTGTTATTAAAATATACAATTATGTCCAAAGAAACCATGAGTGTGTTCACAACATAGAACCAGAAAACCCAGTTAATCTTGTTGGAAATTATCTTACCCGCAATTGCACATAAGTAGCCAATAAGGATGAAGAATAAAAAGACAATACTTTTGCCTTTTGCCGTTTTGGATTTTAAAGATTTCGCTATATTTACCGGCCAGGAAATACCGAAACATATAATCATTGCGGCTTCTAAAATCTGCGCCATATCAGACCTCTATCACATTCTGTGAAGCCGCCTTCAGCAGCCTGTTCATCACCGCTTCACCTATGTCTTTAGTGTCAAAATACTCGCAATAAATCCTTTTAATCCGCATCATGTCAAAAAGCCGCAAACATTCAAATATGTTGGATGCTATTTCCGAAGGATTATTAATACTTCCGGCACAAAGCTTATTGTGGGTATTATATCTGTCAAATGTTTCCTTACAACAAAGCACACCGTAATCATCACCTGATATTTTATTGACAGTTTCCAAAACTTTATGCGTCTCCCCTTTTACTATTACCATATCCGCCTTGGGAGCATAATGCTTATACTTCATTCCGGGTGATTTGGGAGTATCGGTATTTAGCGCATATGCCGCCTCCAAATCCTTTATAACCAGTTTCAGACTGTCATACGGAACCCCTCCCGGACGCAAGATAACCGGTCTGTCCGATGTCAAATCCAAAACGGTGGACTCCACACCTATTCTGCATTTGCCTCCGTTAATAATAGCGTCCACCTTTCCGGACATATCGGCCACTACATGCTCAAACATTGTAGGGCTGGGCTTACCGGAGATATTTGCACTGGGTGCCGCTATTGCGGTATCGGAATATTCTATAAGCTTCAATGCTATTTCGTTGTCGGGAACTCTTATAGCAACGGTGTCAAGATTTGCGGTAACGCTGTCAGGCACAATACTTCTTTTTTTTAATACCACCGTCAAGGGGCCGGGCATATACAGTTTGGATAGTACGGTTAATGTTTTCGGAACTTCCTTAACATATTTGTCCAGTACCGAAATATCATGTATATGAAGAATAAGAGGATTATCGTTGGGTCGTCCTTTTGCAATGAATATCTTTTCCACGGCACCGCTGTTTAAGCCGTCGGCACCCAATCCGTAAACGGTTTCCGTGGGAAAAGCCACAGTACCGCCTCTTTTTATAACATCCGCACAATATTTCAGGCTGATCTCATCGGGAATATCCACCAGTTTTGTATTAATCTTGTTCATTTTGACTTAACAGTTTTCTTGCCTGATCCTCCGTTATCAGAGCATCCATCAATTCATCCAGATCTCCGTTCATAACCGCCTCTATTTTATATAACGTGAGTCCTATTCTGTGATCGGTTACCCTTCCCTGCGGGAAGTTATATGTCCTTATTCTTTCACTTCTGTCGCCGGTACCGACCTGACTCTTTCTGTTCTCGGCAATCTCCTTATCCTGATTTTCCTGTGCAATCTCATACAGCTTACTTCTCAGTATCTTGAAAGCCTTATCCCTGTTCTTATGCTGACTTCGTTCGTCCTGACAGGCCACTACAATACCGGTAGGGATATGGGTCAGTCTTATTGCCGAATCGGTCTTATTTACATGCTGCCCTCCCGCTCCTGACGATCTGTATGTATCTATCTGAACATCATTCATGTTTATCTCCACATCCACTTCTTCCGCTTCCGGTAATACCGCTACGGTAACGGTGGAGGTGTGTATTCTGCCCTGCGACTCGGTTTCGGGGACTCTTTGTACCCTGTGCACTCCGCTTTCATATTTGAATCTGCTGTATGCACCCTGTCCCGTTATGGAAAATACCACTTCCTTAATTCCTCCTATACCTATCTCGTTAAGGTCCAATATCTCGGTCTTCCATTTTTTAGCTTCGGCATACATGGTATACATTCTTAACAAATCGGCAGCAAAAAGTGCGGCTTCATCTCCGCCGGCACCGCCTCGTATCTCTATTATTACGTTTTTTGTATCATTGGGATCGACGGGAAGCAACAGTATCTTAAGCTGCTGTTCCAAGGCAGGCTTCTTTTCTTCCAGTTGAGCCAGTTCCTCTTGCAGTAATTGCTTAAAATCGGCATCATCGGAGTTTTCTTTAAGCATAATATATATATCGTCAATTTCTTTTGCAGTTTGGACATACTCCCTGTAAACCTTAACTATTTCCGAAATCCCGTTAAGTTCCTTCATTAATGCCACATACTGCTCCTGGTCGGATATTACAGCCGGGTCGGTCAGTTGTCTGCTTATATCTTCATATTTAATCTCTATTTCTTTTAATTTTCCTAACATTTCCACCTCTTAATATTCACTTATATTATACATTAATTGCAATTAAATAAAAAAACATCATAAAAACAAAGCAACTCATAAATTATACATTAATATCCGTAAATCATTACGAACTGAAATGCAACAACGTTGCATCTTGTTGCTTAGCTACAAATTTTTAAAATACTCTTTTATTGCGTCCACTATTCTTCGGGAAGCCTTACCGTCACCGTACGGATTAACGGCATTACTCATCTTGTTGTACACCGATTTATTTTCAAACAGCATTCTGCCGTCCCGTACTATATTTTTATATTCTACACCGGTCAGTTTTACCGTTCCCGCCTGTACCGCCTCGGGGCGTTCGGTTTCTCTTCTCAGCACAAGCACGGGTACTCCCAATGAAGGTGCTTCTTCCTGCAATCCGCCCGAATCGGTCATAACGAAATATGCTCTTGCGATAAGGTTATGAAGATCGGTGAATATAAGGGGTGGCAGTAACGATACATTATCTATACCTTCCAGTATCCTGTTTGCCGTATTCTTTACTGCGGGATTGGGATGCACCGTGTATATAAAGTGGGCATCGGGATATTTTGATGCAAGAGTTTTTACGGCATTACATATGTTTTCTAAGTTTACTCCTATATTTTCCCTTCTGTGGGCCGTTATCGGTATTATTCTTTTGTTATTATAATCTATACTGTTAAGTAACGGTTCTTTGAATGTATAGTCTTTTTTTACCGTTGTCTGCAAAGTGTCTATAACCGTATTTCCGGTAATATATATTCTGTCTTTGCTTATATTCTCTTTGATAAGATTGTCCGCATTGTTTATAGTAGGACAGAAATACAGTGAGGATATGGAATCCACCGTTCTTCTGACAAATTCCTCGGGATACGGCGAATATATGTCATCGGTTCTCAATCCCGCTTCCACATGTCCAATGGGTATTTTTTTATAAAAAGCGGCAAGCGATGCGGAAAGACAGGTGTTGGTGTCTCCGTGAACCAATATCATATCCGGTTGCTCCTTTGACAGGATATCGGACAATTTCATCAGTATCGACGAGGTGACATGCTCCAGCGTTTGTCTCTCTCTCATTATATCCAGGTCATATTTCGGTGTTATTTTAAATATATCCAGTATCTCATTGACCATTTCTCTATGCTGCCCCGACACGCATACTATATGATCTATTTCTTTCTCTTTGTCCAGAAGATTCACTAAAGGAGCCATTTTTATTGTATCCGGTCGGGTGCCGAATACCGACATTATTTTAATCATCGCTTTGTTCCTCCTCCATGACTTCCGTATTGCCGTTTTTAGCAGCCTGCCTGAGTAACGGCTTGTATAGGAAAAATACCGATAAACCCATCAGAATGATTATGATGGCGAAATATAACCAGAATCTGCTGTACTGCTGGCCGGAAAGTAAAAAAGCCGTTATTCCGAACACTATATCTATCAAATACAGAATTAGTACGGTTTTTCGCTGTGATAATCCCATTTTCATAAGTCTGTGATGTATATGATCCCTGTCTCCTTCCGCAATGGGTTTTTTCATGATTATTCTTCTAAAATATGCCAAGGATATATCCAATACCGGCAATCCCATGGCAACAAGAGGAATAAAGACCGCTATGGCGGCATGAGCCTTCATTGTACCCTGAACGGATAAAACCGCAATACAAAAACCGGTAAAGGCCGCTCCTGTTTCTCCTAAATACAGTTTTGCCGGATTGAAATTGAAGGGTAAAAAGCCCGCAGCGGCACCGCTTAAGGCTATAAGGAGAATGGGAATATATTCACCTACCAACCCCGCATCCGGTCGCACAAAGGTAACAAAGAAAAGAGTGAGACTGCATATTACGGTGGTTCCCGCAGTAAGACCGTCCAATCCGTCTATAATATTGAAAGCGTTGGTGAGCATGAATATCCATGCAACGGTAGCTATAAAGGATATTATATCCGGCAGATGAACAAGGTTATTATTGGTCCCCAGATTGGTGAAATATGCAATCTTGGATCCCGATATGGCAACGGTAGCAACTGCCGCTGTAACCTGGAATACCACTTTTATAACAGGCTTTAAGTCATATATATCATCCAATATACCCATAACCGATATGATTACTATACCGACCGCCAAACCTATTACCTCGTTGGTAACAATAAAATTGGGATTGAAAATGTAATTCCCGAAAACCGAGAGGCCGAAAGAAATTATTATGGCAATACCGCCGAGAAGCGGTACCGGCTCGGTATGAACATCCCTGTTTCTTCTGGGATATTTTAATATTTTCTTAGCTTTGGCAAACTTTATCACTAAAGGACAGAAAACCAATGCAATAATGAATGAAGCTAAGAAGGTGTATATATAACTCAAATTAACCTCCGTACTTTACCAGCTCAATGCCTGCTTCCTCTAAAAGCTCCTTTGACAATGCATCGGGATAATCCCCTTCAAATACTATTCTCTTTATACCGGCATTTATAAGCAGTTTTGCGCATATTACACACGGCTGTACGGAAACATATATTGTGGAGCCGTCTATGGATATTCCGGCCTTTGCAGCCTGTACAACGGCATTCTGCTCGGCATGTATAGCACGGCATAATTCATGTTTCTCCCCCGACGGAACATTCATTTTTTGTCTTAAACATCCCGTTTCTTCACAGTGTTTACATCCGACAGGTGCGCCGTTATACCCTGTAGCCAGTATCCTTTTGTCCTTAACAATAACGGCACCTACCGCACGTCTCAAACAGGTGGAACGGGTTTTGACAAGATGAACCACTTGCATGAAATATTCATCCCAAGAAGGTCTTTCCATTACTTCGTACCAAACAATCTGTCTCCGGCATCACCTAATCCCGGTACGATGTAAGCATCATCATTCAAGGCTTTATCAACACATGCACAATATATGTTTACATCGGGATGGTCATCATGGACTTTCTTTATGCCCTCAGGTGCTGCAATTATACTCATAAGCTTAATATTCTTGACTCCTCTTTGCTTTAAGAACCCTATGGCAGCCGAGGCAGATCCTCCCGTTGCAAGCATAGGGTCAAGCAGTATAATCATTCTTTCATGAGCATCTTCCGGAAGTTTGCAGTAATACTCGACCGGTTGCAATGTCTCATGATCTCTGTATAACCCTATATGCCCTATCTTCGCGGTGGGAATCAAAGTCAACAGACCGTCAACCATACCCAATCCCGCTCTCAGTATAGGAACAAATCCCACACTTTTCCCCGAAAGCACCTTTACGGTAGTTTTTGCTATCGGTGTCTCTACCTCAACCTGCTCCAGCGGCAACTCTCGCGTAACCTCATATCCCATCAATGTGGATACTTCGGTTACAAGCTCTCTGAATTCCTTAGTATTTGTATTCTTATCCCTCATAATGGATATCTTATGTTGTATAAGAGGGTGATCGAATACGAATGCCATGTCCATATAATTGGTTCCGGACATACTTCCTCCTTCTTCTATCCTGCGGATCAATCCGTTCCTTAATTCGTATTTTCCTTCAAGGTAAGTTTCGTTAAGCCATATGTCTATAATCTTATGCGCCATATCTTTCGGAGTAATTCTGCCTGCAAGCACCAGTATGTTGGCATTATTGTGGCGCTTTGCCATACTTGCCTGATATTCGTCCATACACAATGCCGCCCTTATACCCTTGAACTTGTTTGCCGCAATGCTCATACCTATTCCGGTTCCGCATATTAAAATACCTCTTTCACACTCGTTCTTCTGAACGGATGATGCTACTAAAGAGGCATAAAAAGGAAAATGACAGGAATCTTCGCTGTAAGATCCGAAATCCCGATACGGTATGTTCTTTTGCTCGAGATACGGGAGTATCTCGCTTTTCAGCGTAAAACCCGCATGGTCACAACCTATGGCTAACATGGGATATCTCCTCTGTTTTTATTTAAAGGAATTCTATCACAAATAATAACATATATCCACACTAAATTAAAAGCAATTTATCAAATTACCAAACTCAACTATATATATTAATAAACAGTTATCAGCTTATTAATATATATTCATCCTCTCCGAAAGAAACTATATCCCCCCTTTTAACTTTAACAAAACTTTCCGGCTTAATCCTATCACCGTTTAAGTAAGTGCCGTATTTGCTGCCAAGATCCCTAACATATACAGTATCATGGGAATATCTCATACGGGCATGTCTTAAGGAAGCAAGTTTGCCCGGAAGTCGGTAATCACAAATCAACTTGAGTCTTCCCACCGTTATGTCTTTATCGGCAATTATTATGCAGTCGTCGGTATCTACTATGTTTTTAAATACGGCTTTTTTAGGTTCTTCACAAACTTTCTCCTGCACATCAATATTTCCGTCATGGGAATCCTTTATTATCCCGTTTATATCAAAATGCTCAGAAGATAAAGCTTCTTTAATACTTCTCTCGGTATAATTACCTTCGGTTATTTCGCTGACAAGCTGTTTAAGACCGTTATTTAAGTCGTACTTATTGAAAGGGTCCAATATGTATTTGAATGTTTCATCCTTGAATACATATATATAACGTGTATCCGGAACTACATATTCGGCATCTATGAGATAGGAGCCTGTTATCCGCATCATATCCTTTATACTGTATAAAAGCTTTTTTAAAAGAGCGGGAGAATATCCCTTCTTTTTAAGATATACCGATAAACTTGTTCCGTTAAGCGTGTCGAATATCAGTTCATCACCTTTATTGTATTTCAAAGGCAGTAAGCAATCAATAAAGCAATGTTGCAGCATCTGTATCATATGGTCGGGACACAATATTTTGTCACCGCTGACAAGCAACATCCTGTCTTGGTTGCTCTGTATTATCTCGCTTATCATGTCATTTAACCCTTAACTTTTCCAAAATACCCTGATTATTCAATGTACCGTCAATTATCCCCTGCACAAAGTTTGTTATGGCTTCCCGGAAGATTAACGCTATACCTACCAGAACGGCAAGTATTATTATCACTTCCACCGTACCCATTCCTTTTTTTCCGTTTTCTATTCTCATATTATCCTCCTTCACCTATATGGTAGTGATTTTATGGTTATCCTATATACTCATAAGCATAATCATCGCGGGAGCGGTAAGAACCAACAGTATTCCTATCAGCCCTATTGCCAGAGCCAATACCGCTTTTGCAGACGATTGCTCCGCTCTTTTTTTGGCATTGTTTCTTCTTTCCGTCCATATAGATGAAGTATATGTTTTTAGAGTATCTTTTATTCCCGCTTCGGTATTCTTGAAACCGGTTATCATTATGGAACAAAAAGCATTAATCTGCGGTATGGGAAGCATAAGGGATAATTCCAGAAAGGAGTATTCCGGGTCGGAATGCATTGTAAGATTGTTTATGAGGCGGTCCAGATGCGCCTTGAATGTTCTATCCGGAAGGTCATAATCCTGTCGGGTAAAAGCCTGATAAAGAGTCATACCCGCTCCTAGACACAATGTCAGCTTGGTTAAGAATACCGAAAAATCCGTAATAATCTCCTGCTTTTTATTTTCATACACTTTAGATATGTCGAAATCCACACACTTTACACTTGCGAAACAAAGCAATACCGATATAGCGGTAACCACTGCAGATGCTTTACATGCAATTGCAATTGTCGGAAGAAAAAGCATAATAACGAATATGTTCATTTTTAAACAGGTATCGGCAATATGTAAATCTTCTTTTGCTGTCTTAGGATACAGCAAATCCAGTCGGTTATCCGAAGCGGTATATCTTGCAGCGACTTTTGCCAACGGAACAAATGCCTTATATGTCGCCTTCATGAAAGTACAATGACACAAAGGAAAATCAAACCGCACTTTCCTGGAATAAAGCAAGGTAAAGAGTATTAATAAAATATAAACCGCAAAAAGTATCATACCTTTACCTCCAGTATCTTTTTTGCAAGATATGAAGATATTAAGAACAGTATGCCCGCCGCAGTCATTATAGCTCTGCCCAAAAGACCTTCATACAGAATATCCAGATATCCGGTCCCCATGGTATTGAAAAGGGCAAGTATAAGGAAGGGACACAGGCTCACAATAAACCGCTCGGTTTTCTTTTCTTCGGTGAGTACTTCTATCTCCTGTTCTATACTTCTTTTTTCTTTTATAAAAGCAATGGTCTCCTTTATAGTCCTGTTCAAATCCGCACCTTTTTTCTCACAAATGATGATACTGTCACAAAACAGGTATGCTTCTTCAATATCCAGATGCTCTGCGAAAGATTGCAAAATACTGTCGGTAGACATATTTGCCACTGTTTTTGAGTAAACATTGTCAACTAATGTAAGCATATAATCTTTTTGGTATATTCTTTTGAACTCCAGAAGCGCTTTGGAAAACGCATGTAGGAAATCAGAGGGTATAGCAGTGTAAGACAGCAGAATCTCCAAAAATCTTAAAAAACCGTCCCTGTACCTCTTTTGAATCGTTTCTTTCATGTATTTTTTATCAAGAAGACATATTCCCGCAACAAGTATTCCCGTTATTACCGATACAAGAAGAGACAGATAGAGAAAATAGACGCATATTGCATATACAAGACCGGTTGTTATCGCCCTTTTTATAAACTCAAATCTCATTTCCGTCTCCTTGTTGCTTCCCCGACTTTGATATGCTTTCCCGATTCAATATCATAGGTAAACAAGCACTCGGTTTTAATCTCACCGTCTTCAAACTCCGTAACCTGTACAATTTCGGTAAGCACCCTCTTTCCGTCAATCCTTTGCAGCGAGATAATAATGTCGATGGCATCATAAATCTGCTTTCGTATAGCCAAAAAAGGCATATCACATTCCATCAGTACCATGGTTTCTATGCGGGAAAATGCATCTTTACAGGAATTTGCATGCCCTGTGGATATGGAACCTATATGACCGGTGTTCATAGCCTGCAGCATGTATAAAGCTTCTTTACCTCTTATCTCCCCCACTATAATCCTGTCCGGTCTCATTCTTAAACTTGCACGTATGAGGCTGTCCATGCTTATCTCGCCTTTTCCCTCATTGTTGGGATTACGGCATGTTAAACGAATTATGTTGTCTATACGGTCAATCATAAGTTCTACCGAATCCTCAATTGTTATCACTCTTTCACTGTTGGGAACAAATCCTGTCAATATGTTCAATAATGTCGTTTTACCGCATCCCGCTCCCCCGCATATAAATATGTTCAGCCGCTCTTTTACCGCATTGTCCAGAAAATCCGAAATTTCTTTTGTGAAAAAGCCGTCCCTTATCATATCCTCATAAGTTATCTGTTTTTCCGGAAATCTTCTTACGGTTATACTGTGACCGTTATGGGAGATAGGCTCCAATATGATATTAACCCGTATATCATGCCCTATACTGCCGTCCAATATGGGATTGGCCATGTTTACGGTTCTGTCGGTCTTTCTGCACAGTATCGATATCAGTTTATCTATATCCTGTTTTGTAAAACTAATATCATATCGATGAATAATACCCTTTTCTTCGTAAAATATTCTGTCGGCATTTACCATTATTTCCGTTATGCCTTCTTTTTCCATCAGAGGCTGTAATATCCCGTATCCCGTTATGGCATCCATTACCCTTTTTATAACTTCCGGCTTATTCTCCATATCTTTATTTTTTATATCATACACATATTCGGTAACGGTTTTTTCAATTTCCCCCTCCTCCATACCGGTTATACCTTCCAGACACTTTTTAATGATTTTGTCGTAATCGTTATTCATCATTTTTCTCCAGTTCATACACAACCTGTTCGATTGCTTCATAGAAATCGTACGGATTATGAGCTATATCTTGTTCGGCTTTGGGTATATATATTCCTTCGGTATACCGGATCATATTGCATAACTGAATAACCTTTATATCATTCTTTTGCAAAAAAGCCGCAACCTCTTCTTCTCTTTCACTGCCTCTGCATTTAATAAACAGTGTCTTGTATGCATTTTTCATGATAAAGGCATACGGACTGATTGGATATAACGGACAGTCGATTATAGTGTAGTTATATATACTATTTGCATTGAGACTGTTAATGAAAACTTTTGCACTGCTCATGTCAAAGGTTACATCATATGAAGGATATATGCTGTTCAGGAAGTACACATTCTTTGTAACATCATGGTTTTTGTACCTTTCAATACATGTATTGATATTCTCATTACCCTTAGAAGCATAGTATGCTATGAGCGAAATATCATTCTGCTGTTCACATCTGAAAACCGAATCTTTTACGCATAATCCGTCAAGATTGATATACAGTACCTTCCTGCCGTTTCGGGATAAATATATTGACAGAGCTTGTGAAATGAATGTCTTACCCGCACCGCCGTGAGCCGATGTCACAAATATCGTCCTGTTCTCCGACTTTACATTTATACCGGCGGATATATCAATATTCTCCATGATTGCACTGATTATCTTATCTGCGGACTGATACTTACCTGTATGCCATTCTTTAGAAGATGTCTTCAAAAGAAGTTCATTCTCTGCACCGGAATCTTCAAGAACAACATCCGCATTATCTTCAGTCAGAATGAACATATTCAACCCGTTAATTTTAATGTATTCTTTCAGCCGTCCGGCATATTCATTATCCGATGACTTAACATATAGTTTTATCTTATTCATATTAATTCCTGCCGGTTAATTATACCATTATTTACCATTTATTCTCATTCAACATATGACAAACATATGTAACATAGTACATATTCGTAAAATATCCGGTTGCCTGAAAGATTGTAAAAAAAACTACCCTTTGCAGGGCAGTTTCTTTCAGCAGTTAAAGCGTTTTTGATTTTCGTTCTTTGCTTAAAAAGAGCGACGCCACAAAGAATGCGGCACCGAATGCCAGAATAATCAATAACTCTCGGCTGATATTGTAATTGCCCTCGGTTATTTTCATAATCCCCGTATTGTAGTAGAACAGAGGACTGAATCTGGCAACCTTCTGCATAAAACTCGGCATAAACTCAATCGGAAGCGAAGATCCCGATAAAAACATGATAACCAACGGAACCGTATTGCCTATCATTGCAGTGAGATTTTTTGTTTTGGATATATGGTTAATCAGATTGGCGAACAAAGCAACAACCATTGTCCATAAGAAGAGTATAAGTAAATAGTAAACAAGGCTTTCCGATTTAAGCATCCCGGGATAGAACATCAACAGGACAAATCCCGTAACAAAAACAAACACAAGAACGGCAATGAAAATCTGAGCAAGACTCAATTCTCCTTTCAGACGAAGACCGCTTTTAGGAGAAATCCTGTTTCTTATCTGAATGTTTTTCTTATTGAAACTGATACTCAGATCACCCAACAGTTTTATAAGCAACATCATAATGACAAACCCGTAGACATTGGTAAAACCGTGAAAATTCTTCTCTATAACCGGTTTATTGGCAGAAAAGATAACTTCCGCCTTCTCATCAAGCGTAGCATAAAGCTTTTGCAAATCCAATTGACCTGTATTTACCATAGCTTTGTAGTAAAGAGGATATTTATTTACCGTCCTTTGTAAAAATATGCTCTGACTGTTGGTAACATCGGTAGATACTCTTAATGCCGGATTATTTGTTTCCAGAAGGGTTTTTTCCGAATCCTCGGGGATTTCCACAATTCCGTCTATAAAACGGGTGTAAAAATCCAGTTCCGCCACTTCCAGAGAATCGTAATAGTAGATATGGTTTTCCTTATCCAGATATTCAATCAATGAATTGCCGAATTGACTGTCTTCGCTTTTTACAATCCCTATATTCAATGCGGTTTTTGAATACTTATCTTCATAGGAACCTGCCGTCATCATTGTAAAAGCAATCAGAATTGCGATATATACAATAATCATTATCTTATTTTTCTGAGCTATTTTAATAAAGTAATATAGTGTATTCATGCTTTTTTTCTCCTTACAATAACAATTGATGCAATGATAAGAACAATACTGTAACCCGTTAACAGAAGAACCGACTCGGTCAGTGTTGTGTAATTTCCCAGCATATTGATTTTGATTAACTCGTCACTGACTATGGATGCGGGATTCAACCGGATAATAAGCGGGAACAATCGCTGAATCAGAATCCTTATATCATTGCTGTATAATCCGCCGATACCGGACATAATCAGTAACGAACTGATAAGCACCGCCGTTTGCGAGGATTCTTTTTTAATAATCACTCCCCAAAAGAGTCCCCAGGCAATTCCGAAGATCAGAGCGGACACAATGATAGGAATATTGTTAATATCCAATGAAAAGAAATGTTGTTTGAGTATAAGCTCCGCATAGAATATCGCTATTATCAGCATCAGTAATGTCCATATAAAGCCGGCAGTGACACCGATCAGCACTTGCCGGACTCTGGGTGTCGGAGATGAAACATTTCTCAATGCTATTGTCTGTCCTCTGACAATCAACCTGTTACCGATAGTGCCTGAAAGATAAGCACCCTGTAAACTGATCATTGCAAAGAGCGCATAGAAGAGAACATCAATGGGGCTGTGTTTTTCACCGCTGTTCTCCGTATAACTTCTGTTAAAGTCATAAGCGATAAGCGGCATATTTAATGATGTAATCTGCTTGGTCGTAGTCAGTACTTCGTCCATTATCATCTGACTGATGCCGTTTTTACTTATGACGAGACTTAAATCCTTATCGACATATGCATCAATCTGATCTTTTTTGAGCGCTTCCAATGCCGCATCTTTTGCCATCACTTTCCCTTTGAACAAAGAGTTTTCAATGACTGTTCTGTCCAGTGTTTCCATATTCGGCAGCACTTCAGGCGCTTCCACAAAGTACAGCGGCAGGAATGCTTCTTCATGATAAGCGATAGATGCTTTTTCCAAATCCAATTCTCCAAAACGTAAATCGGAAAAGAAAATTGTGAAGATTGTTAAGAGTAAAAGCGGAAAGGCTATCATCCAGAATATACTGGAATAACTGCCCAAGAATATTTTTAACTCATATTTCAGATAATTAAGTATACGTGTCATTAATCTCTCAACTCCTTCCCTGTCAATTCCAGAAATACATCGTTTAAACTGGGTAATTCCGTATATAGCTTCAGATAGGTCAATCCCCTCTCTTTTAAGAACTGAACGATAACGCCGATGTTGCTCTTGGGATTGTCGAATTTTACGGTATATTCGGAATCTTTGACCGTAACATCAACTACATGAGCCAGATTTCTTAAATCCTTTGAGATATCCACATCTTCCAACAGACTTATTTTAATAATCTCGGTTGTGATTATGGAGTCTTTCAATTCCTGATTGGTTCCCGTGATGATGTTTCGCCCCTGATCAATAATAGCTATACGGTCACATAAATCCTCCACTTCCTCGAGATAGTGCGATGTGTAAATAATAGTGGCTCCCTGTCGGTTGAGTTCCTTGATGCCTTCCAATATGAAACTTCTGCTTTGCGCATCCACCGCAACGGTCGGTTCGTCCAAAAAAATCAACTCCGGTTGATGAGCAATTCCGCAGGCTATATTGAGTCTGCGTGCCAGTCCTCCAGACAGTTTGGAAGGCAAGAATTTTCTGAACTTCTCCAGACCCACGAATTGTATGGCTTTCTCCACCAGTTGCTTTCTTTTTTTACTGTCACTGATATATAAGCCGCAAAAATAGTCAATGTTTTCATAGACCGTCAATTCTTCAAACAGTGCCAGGTCCTGGGGAACAAACCCTATTTTTCTTTTTATATCGTATGAATCGGGTTTCAGTTTCTTATCAAAAACGGTGATATTACCTTTTTCATAGGAATATATTCCCAAGATGCTGAGTAACAGAGTGGATTTTCCCGAGCCGTTGGGGCCGATTAAACCGAGAATCTCTCCTTCTCTTAATTCTAAATTAAATGAGTCCAATGCGCGTATTTCTTTAAAGTCTTTGACCAGGTTTTCTACTTTTATAACCATATTGTCACCTCCTCGGCATTATGATACAATGAGTCCGCAAATTGTTTTAGTGAATCCGTTCATTATTTGAGATGACAAATGTCACAGGTGACAGATGAGTAAAATTAGTATTCACATTATTGTTTCCTTAATTGTTATTCTATATGAATTTGAAAAAGGTAATGTCGCGACCGAATTACTGCTACTTCTTATTCTTCTGGGATTCAGTTATTCCCTGCTTATCAATATTATTCCCAATCGGAAAGTCAAATTGGGTTTGTTTGTCTTCGGGGTTCTTATATTATTAGCATTTCCGCAGTATATCTTTTTACTGCCTTTGCTGGTGCCCGGTGCTTTTTTGAATGTCAATAAGTTTTCCTTTTTGATTTTTATTCCTTTTTTAAGTAACTTTCAGGCTCTTTATCTGATGTTGGCAGGACTTTTACTGTTATGGGATGCTCTTTTGGCAAGAAAAGATGACGAAGTTGTCACTCTCAGAGAGGAGAAATATAACCTTATTGAAGATGTAAACCGTTTATCCAAATCCATTGACCTTTTGAGGGTGGAAAAAGAACGGGACGAAACACTGACTTTGATGGATGAAAGAAATCGTATTTCCAGGGAGATTCATGATACTGCGGGGCATACATTGTCGGCCGCTATATTGAATTTAAAAGCATTATCCATGACAACCAAAGAGACCGAGACAAAGGAGAATATTTTAGAGTTGAAAGAAACACTGGAGACAGGATTGCAGGATATCCGAAGGGTTATGTATGATTTGAGAGACAGTTCTTTTGACCTGGAAAACAAAATAATGGAGTTGTTGGAAACCGTTGAGAATTCCAATCTCACCTATATTGTTGATTCCAATCTGAGCTACGGTATAAAATACGATATCTTTGCTATTGTCAGAGAAGCATTGACCAATTATATAAAACATTCCGACGGCAGGAATTTTAAGGTTTATCTGGTGGAGAGTGACAGATTTTTAGTGCTGAAAATTAACGATGACGGCACAATACCCGACAAAGAGATTAAAGAGGGACTGGGTCTGTATTCCATAAGAAAGAAATGTGATGAAAGAGATTGGAAGTTTAATATTACAACAGACCGCGGGTTCGGTATTCATATATTAATGGAGAGGGAAAATGAGAATATTACTGGTAGATGATGATACTCTTGTATTGAAGTCATTGCAGATGATTTTAAAAGCTGAAGGAATTGATGAGGTTTATACTGCAAAAAACGGTAAAGAAGCTTTTGATGTTTATAAGAATCATACGATTGATTTGGTTTTGCAGGATATCAGGTTAAAAGAAGAGAACGGAATCGAGATAGCAAGAAAACTTTTGGAGTATGACAAACAAGCCAGGATAATTCTTCTGACCACTTTTAAGGATGAGGAATATATCAATAAAGCAATAAAAAGCGGCGTTAAGGGTTATATCTTAAAGGATAATGCGGATTCTCTGATTCAATCCATCCAGACGGTCATGGCCGGCAATATCGTATTGGATTCCGAGGTGATAAAAGATATTAAATTATCCGATAAAGAAAAAAAATCCGTTGAGGATTTTGATATTACCGAGCGTGAACTGGATATTATAAAATTGCTTGCCGAGGGCATGAATAATAAGGAAATTTCTCAGACACTCTATCTGAGTGAGGGTACGGTTCGAAACTATATCTCCAATCTTTTGGACAAATTGGATCTTCGGGACCGTTCTCAGATTGTGGTTTTCTATTACAGGAACTTACATAACGAATAAACCAAAAAATATACTATTTCTTAACCCACTGATATGCTAACCTGGGCGTTCCGTCCGCAATAATTATTATCCCGCAGTAAGTGAATCCGTTTCTCTCAATCGCTCTGATCATCGGCACATTCAAGCGGTGTGTATCAACCCGCACACTGTCAGCGCGCTCCTTACACCAGGCAAATGCTGCATCGGAAATACCCTGCTTTCTGCCTCTGCTGGCAATCCTATGAATAGTTATATATGACTGTTTATCGTCAACCCACTTACCGTCAATCTTATCATACGTCGGTTCCGGAAAGTTCTGTGCGGAAAACACACCTTCAATCTCGCCGACATCCGGTGTTCCTTTCCTGTTTACCAGCACCATACAAAGACCTGTTCGGATATCCCTCTCTATATCCTCCAAAAGCGGGTAAGCCTTCCATTGGTCTGCATTGCCAAGTTTTCTCATATATGCCCGTGCTCCTTGAAAGATATCATCAAGTATATCTAAATCATCGTATGTTGCTAATCGGATGTCATAATGATTCATAGCAGCTCCTGTTTTTCGGCACAACTATAATATCCCGCATTCTCATGCAGGATATTAACAGTTAATCTATCTTTTTGCCTTAGGTTTACCTAATATCTCACTTAAAACTATGCCTTTTATCAGGGTTTCACTGTCTTCCAGCAAATCCCCTATAAAATCATAATCCTTTTTGTCCGAAACCTGTTCCGTAACCGTTGAAGCGGTTTCTTTCCGCTGCAACTTTTCTATATCGTCATCTGACCTGTAATACTCACCCATTGCTATTTATCTTTCTTAGCGGCTTGGGGTTTAGCAGTTTTTCCGGCTTCGGATATGGATTCCCTCATTTTGGTATCCGCCATTACATTTCTCATATTGTAATAGTCTAAAACTCCCAAGTTGCCTTCTTCAAAAGCTTTAGCCATGGCTTTAGGAATAAGAGCTTCGGCTTCCACAACTTTTGCCCTCATCTCCTCAATGTTGGCCTTCATCTCCTGCTCTCTTGCTACAGCCATTACCCTTCTTTCCTCGGCTTTGGCTTGTGCTATCTTCTTGTCCGCTTCCGCCTGATCGGTCTGCAGTTGAGCACCGATATTTCTTCCGATATCCACATCGGCTATATCAATAGACAGAATCTCAAATGCGGTACCCGCATCCAGTCCTTTTTTCAGAACTGTCTGGGAAATAAGATCGGGATTTTCCAATACATCCTTGTAGGATTCGGATGAACCTACGGAAGTTACGATTCCTTCACCTACTCTTGCTATGATAGTCTGCTCTCCGGCTCCTCCTATCAATCTGGACATATTTGCACGGACGGTGATTTTTGTTTTGGCTTTTACTTCAATACCGTCTTTTGCAACAGCGGATATTATAGGGGTTTCAATAACTCTGGGGTTAACACTCATTTTTACCGCTTCCAAAACATCTCTGCCCGCCAGATCAATAGCTGCCGCCGTTTCAAAAGACAACTGTATGCGTGCTTTCTGTGCAGCAATCAAAGCATCGGCAACCTTGTTTACATTTCCGCCGGCAAGGTAATGAGTCTCCAGTTGATTTATCGTTACATTCAGCCCCGCTTTGGTGGATTTGATAAGGGGATTTACAATCTTAGCCGGCTGAACCCTTCGAAATTTCATTCCGATAAGGCTCATCAGACTTACTTTAACTCCTGCAGCTATCGCCGATATCCATAGTCCGATAGGTACCAGGCTTAACAACACTGAAAAGAATGCTATTATTACTGCTACGATTATTAATACTATAATTAACGGTTCCATTAAACACTCTCCTTTATTTCTTTTACTACTATTCTGTTACCTTCAACCTGCTCTATTATTACTCCTTTTCCTTCTTCTACAAACTCACCTTTAGTGACAACATCCAAGATTTCTCCTTCAAACACCGCTTTCCCTGCAGGCCTTAATATTGTGACCGCTTTTCCTTTAAGACCCACCTTGGCGCTCATGTCCTCTACCCCCAGGTAACCTTGCTCTTCGGAAAAAGTGTCGGTATTGATAAGTTTTTTGGAAAGCCTGCTTTTTGTTGCAATTCTTACTACTATAACCAAAAGTAGCACCGCTATTGCCAGAAGGATAAGAAACATTATAACACCTTCCAGAAAAGTCTTTGCTGTAAGAAAAATTGACAGAAAAAGCAACACTATTCCTATAATACCGACCACACCGAAACTCGGTATAAAAGCCTCTATGATAAGCAGTATCATGCCTACAACCAGCAAGATGGCTTGCAGAATATCGATGTTTTCTACAAAACTGAAAATACCCGGCATTTTTATCTCTCCTTCCGTGTTAATTATATCATACCGTTCTCTCTTTACGGGTATTATCTTTGCAACTTCTTCAAATCCGAGCCGTCCGGGTTCATGGAATAAATATATACATCGGTTGATTGTGTTTCCGGAATCCATTTGAAATCCAATACCATAACCCTTCCGCCGACTACATTTAAGTACATTCCGTAAGAAGCACCGGAATAGATAATCTTCTCATCCGAACCGTCAAAGTTCATGCTGACCAAATCATACGACCAGGACCATGTAGAACGTTTGAAATCCGGATCATATGCTATATAGTAAATTCTTCCGTTATATGCATTCATGCCGAACATTTTTTTACTTTCTTCGGTCTTTATACACTTATTATTGCTGCCGTCAAGGTCCATAGTGCATATGTAGTTGTAATATTGGTTCATATAGACAATTTTACCGTTGCTAATAAGGAAAATATCGGCATCCGCCTGTAAAATAACTTCCTTATTTGTCCCGTCGGGATCACACTTAAACATGTTACCCTGATTATCTAAGAAATAGAGATAATTCTTGTGTCCGGTGGCACCTTCAGCCCATCTGTAAATCTGTTCCTCGGCGGAACCGTCAGGTTTGGACCTGTATAAGTCGAATGAATGCGAGTATTCAACATTTCTTTTAAAATAGTACAGATAATCACCGAACTTAAAAAACCCTTTACAGTATTCACCTACTATTGTTTCCAGACCGCTTCCGTCAAGATTCATACGGAACATATTGTATGTGTCGTCCACGGTATCTCCCTGATTTCCGCAAAAATACAGTTTGTTATCAATGACCAACAAAGACCATCCGAATCCGTCAAATATTGACATAAAGTTTTTGCCGTCTCTGTCTACACGATAAATATGCGCCTTATTATTCTCGTCATAGCAGCTATAGAAGATGTAGTCTTCCGTTCGGAAATAATACGGGCTGTTGGCAATGTTACCCAGTTCATCGGCAGATTCTCCCTCCGATACGACTGCGGAAAAGGTATCGGTGCCGGGACCCGGATCGGGATTGAAAATGGAAGTTGGGGAAGACTTAGGCTTTACAACATCGTTATTGCCGTTCGGCTTTATATTCCTCAACCAATTCCATATAAACCAACCTGCTCCGACTAAAATTCCGATTACAAGAATCACTACAATTATCGTAACCGCAACGGATGATTTTTTCTTGGGTTTTACGGGAGGCATTCCCTGATTAAAATTTTGTTGCGGATACATCGGCGGCGGGGCACCCTGCACAAAAGGTCTTTGCGGTGCCGCCGTCTGAACAAAAGGTTTCGGTTGAGGTATCACAACCGGTGCCTTGGAATCCGCACCGCAGTTTGAACAGAATCTTGTACCCGCAGGCATTTTGGCTCCGCAATTAGTACAAAAAGTTGCAGCAGGTGTGCTTACCGGTATTATCGGATACTTAGCAAGTCGCTCGTCATCCGTTCTTTTGAAATTCGCCCCCAAAGATACGGCTATTCCCGCAAGGGTCGTTAAAATGATACCCAACGGTAATAAAGATTGGTCATCATCTTGGTCTTTTACCACCACTTCGCCGTATGAAGGATCCTTTGAAATATCCACCCCGTTTAACATTGCTCTTTCATATGCATAAACAGTATTATCCTTCTGATTGAAGAAGAAAAAGGCTGCATAGAGTATTGCAGCGGAGTCATCATCTTCTTTCTTAAATGTTCCGGATATAGCTATATCTGCCGAATCTTGAACCCTGTATGGAACATTTATCTCGTTAAGCCGTTCTGTAGCCTGATTGATAAAACTCTCCCTATTCATTTTTACCTCCGGTATAAATAACTAATTAATACAACTTCATTTTAACATCATTATGTTACATATACAATCATTTTAACAGCAACACCACATAAAATCCGATGCACCGCTTTCCCTGCAGTAAACCTGCCTGTAATATATGTATATTTTAAAAACGCAAAAGATAATCAATAAAAAACTGCAACTAGGAAGCAAAATCGTTAAAATAACCCTGAATTAGCACCACCGGTGTTCCTCTGTCTCCGCTTCCGCTGGTAAGATCGCATAATGATCCCAAGAGGTCGGTAATCCTTCTGGGCGTGGTACCCAATGAACTCATGCTTTCGGTATTGTCATTTTCTTTGGCTTTAATTCTTTCTTTCATAGCTGAAATAAGGTCTTCGCCGCTTAATGAGGCAAATTCATTGTCAGCAAAGTATTTCATTTTCAGCTCATGCGGGGTGCCCAGAAGTCCCGAAGTGAAACCGGGAGACACTACCGGATCGGCAAACTCCCATATACCTCCTACAGGGTCTTTAAAGCAACCGTCACCGTAAACCATTACCTCCATATGCTTTCCGGTTAAATCCGACATTCTTTTTTGCAGTTGTTCCACAAAAATCTGAGCATCCCTCGGGAAAAGCTTTACACTGTCTCCCGTAGCATTATTGGACCCTAACAGTCCGTATTCCTCATTGTAGCCCGATCCCTGTACACTCGATGTCAGTATCTCATCTAATCTGTATACCTTTTCCGCTCCGGCTTTTCTTAATATTTTCTGTGTGCGTTTTCTTGAATGAATATCACAATTCAGAACATTTTTCGTATAGTTCAGAATATATGAGGGATTGTTGGAAAATATTATTTCCACATGCTTACCTATGTTCTTGTACACTTCAATGTAGTCCACTCCGGTAAATATATGAGCGGTATTCTTAAACAGTTTTCTGAACTCGACCTCGGTAAAACTGTCTGTATAAGGGTCAACTTGTGTTTCGTCCAGATCGTCAAGGGTAATAAGGGAATTACCTACTTCATCAGCCGGATAGGACAGTTGCACATACAGTTTCTCACAGGACATGGCAATAGCCTTGAGTAATAACAAAAACCTGTTACGACTCAAAATAGGAAACACTATTCCTAAGTCTTTACCGCCGAACTTGCTCCTTATATCTGCCGCAATCTGCTCACAGGTTGCATAATTGCCCTGTGTTCTTGCCAAAACAGCTTCGGTTACTCCTATAATATCCCTATCCTGAATGGAAAAATTCTCTTTCTCCGCAGCTTTTATTACACTGTCCGCAATCATCGATACCAAATCGTCTCCCTGCTTAAATATGGGGGTAATAATTCCTCTGGATGTAACACCTGTATACCTCATTTATAGCACTTCCTTCCCTCAAAGTGTCCGCATGGACAACACACTGAATTTTAAAATATACATATATAAATGTCAAATAGCTTCTTGTTTTAATGCGTTAAAAAACCGCTATATTATATACCTCATGGGTGACAGACCGGTTGCGATAAGAAGGTATTTCAATGCCGATCTCGGTATTTTGCATTTGATTTCATAATGCAAATCCGAGCAGGAAAAAGTCAGTGTTGTCATTGTAATTATGGCAATATCCGTAATATCCGAGAGATTTATAACCAGCTCCTTTTTGTTTACTTTATCGGTAAATACAAATTTATCCGGATACAGAGCCATTGAACCGCTCAGAACATGCTCGGTCTTCTCGTCTTCGGTATATGTGAACAGCTCCTGATTGTCATCCTCTGTTATTACTTTATCGGGATTCTTCTTCATTCTTTCAATATTGTCTATGACCCACTGTCTCTGCCATTTGTCCCATTCCAGAACGCTTGTATACGGAAATCCCTCATTATTTTCGTCATTCAGTCTGCAGTGAGTATCGTATCGCAGTCTTACACCGCATTTACAGGAAAATATATCGTCTTTTGATGTATATGTGCTTATACCTTGACATTTAGGGCAAACAAACAGTACCGTTTCCAGATTTTCCGCAAGTGTTTTCCCTTTGTACTCATATTTTTCCGTCATATCAATGGAGTTAACATATAAGTCTTTGCACATTACCTGATATATTTCCTCCACTGTCATTTTTTCCAATATATCGGGCTCATAAATATTGCCTATTCTCCCAATCATCTTACCCGGCCTTTTGGATTTTGACCATCTGGGCATTGAGGGATAGCCGCCTTCCACACGATATGTAATCATCGCAACGCCGGCTCTTTTAATAAGTTTTGCGGTAGACTGTATAATGGTTGCCGTTTCGCCGTTCCAGGTACAACTGCCTTCGGGGAACATGCAGATATTATGCCCGGCTTTCAAAGTTCTTAGCATACTAACCGCCGTCTTAGCCTCCGTTTTTGCTTTCATCCTCTTTATCGGGTTCAAAAATGTGCGTAATAACCGGGAAATCCAGCCCATTCGGAAAAGCTGTTCTCCCGCTACAAAATACATATGTTGCTTAAAGGATAATCCCAAGATAATACTGTCAAAATTAGTGGTATGGTTGGCTAAAGCTATAAAATTTCCTTTTCTGTAATCAACTTTTTCAAACTCATAGCCGTACTTTATTCTCATGTACGGTACAAATATCAATCTGGCAAAGTCGATTACCGCTCTGTGAAGCCTTGTTCCGCTCATAATACTCTCCCCATATATTTTACATTTACTCAGGTCTTTTTACAACAGAATAATAAAAGTTAAAATGCCAGATAGAACATGTACAATCCCATAAGCAGTATTAGTGCTCCCATAACTATAGATATAACTTTACTTGCCTTTCCGTAACGCTCGCTTGTAGAAAGTTTCTTAACAAAACCCACCGATGTACCGGCAATAACCGACAGTACTCCGTGTCCTATTGAGTAAAGTATGAAGAGCAATGCTCCCCACAGTAAATCATTCTGTGTTGCCACTATGGCAATCAAAGCTACCAATACCGGTGTGGCACAGGGAGAGGAAAAAACACCGGCAAGCATACCGGCTATAAAAGCACCTATGCCGCCTTTTTTTGTACTTTTGGATAAAAGATTGCTTTGCGGTATGAATTGAAATATCTCCCATGTCTGTAAAGCCATCAGCACCATTAGAATACCCAGTATGATATACCACCAGGAACCGGCAGTTCCTATTAATCTGCCCGCCAAAGCAGCAATAATACCCAGTGCTGTAAAAGTAACAGCGGTACCTGCGACATATATCAATGATAGTTTAAAAGCTCTTTTTGAATCATTCTGACCCGTTCCTCCCACGTAACCTATCACCAGAGGTATTGAAGATAACGAACACGGCATAAAAGAAGTAACTACCCCTGCAAGCAGAGCCAATAACGGTGTCAGCCAGCTTTTTTCGGTAAGCAACGGAGCTATTTTATCCAGTAATTCCGTCATTCCTGCACCCCCATATCCCGAAGAATGGAAAGAAACTGATCTTTTGTCAGCACTCCCTCATGAACAGTGTATGCATGCTCATCGGTGTTTCTGAAATTGTATGTTATAAACTCCACTCCGACATTTTTACCAGGAACATAGGGTGTGCCGTCGGCATTAATGAATATTTGCGTAGGAATAACCTGAACCGGATATATACTTGCTTCCTTTGCATATTTGTATACATCTATATACTTTATTATCACTTTTCCGTACATTTCCGCATGAACGGCTTTCAATGTGGGATAAAAACTTACGCACGGCAGACAGGAATCGGAGCCGAAATCCAATACTATAGGCAGGTTATATGATTTCCATGCCTCCATATCCAGTTCCGATGCGTTAAGCACAAAATGTTCTTCTTTGACAGGCTGCACTAAAGGAGTATTAAGCTCTATATCACTTTTCCTGTCATAATTCTTCCAAAACCATATACCCGCTACGGCTATAACTATGACTAAAGGGATTACTATTTTTAATATTGTTTTTTTATCAGGCTTTTTCATCATATTTCTCCATACATAAATTTAACCGACAAATAGAGTATACACAATAAATATTATACCTACTGTGACATTGGCACAGAAAAGAATATAGAAGTGATTAAAAACACTGCGATTATAGCGGACGAACTGCTGAATAAAGCTGCAAATTAACTCTTTGCAGCTTTACTCATGAGCATATTCAAAAGGATACGGGTAATTGCTTATTGTGTCATATTAACGGTAACGCATTTATTTGCTCCGTCATTTGCTATAAGCAGGTACGGTATACCGTTTACAGGCTCCGTTATAAGATTAAGGTTACCGTCATAAGTGTATACACCCACCGCATTAGCTGAGGTAGAGGATAAACCGTATCCGCCGGAAGGCTTGACAAGGTACATCCCTTCAGGTGTCATAAGATAACCGTCCGTTACATTCCAATTATACTTAACCGTAGTGGACAGCACAGGTTTATCCGCCGGTAATACATCGGCAACTGCCGATTCGGACACGGCAAGATAATATTTGTATATTTCACTTTCATGATTAACCGTGGCGGAGAACAGTTTGTATTCACCGTCAAGATTACATACCCATAACCTGTCATCACTACCTGTAAATGCGGCTGCATCCAAACCGTTACAATAAACCCGGAAATCCGCCTTTCTGGTCAGTCTTTGCAACGAACTGTTGTTATTTACATGCAGCACACCGGGTGCTATCGGTGCGGTTGTGTAAGCCGTGAAGTTTACACTGGAAGTATCGTCAACATCCGACTTGGTACGGTTTACATTCACATACAGATAATCGGTAGGATTACCGGCGGTTCCTCTTATCCATTGAGGATGTATATTGCTCTGGAACCATGAATCGTGCCCTACATATACAAGGTCTCCTATCGCTTCATTAGGTACCAATCCGCTTACCGAAGTGTCAATATCACCGTAACAGAAGTCTATCGTAAACTGGTCATTGAATCCCACACCGGATGTCTCACCTTCTTCGTTTAACGCTCTGTTGTCCACTGCCAGATAAGTAAAGGCTACCGAACCGTATGTCGGTCCTAAATAATATACTCCCGGCTGAGTAATAACGAAGGTATGAGCTATGAAATAGTCTTTCCCATACTGGGCATCACTTAATGTGTAGTCAAATTCGTCAACTCTTGCATACGATGCACCGCTTGCTTCCGATCCGTATATGTTCGGAAGAGGAATTGCGGCATAGGGCGTATTTCTGTTGGTTATAAAGGTATGCGCATAATTGCTTGCCTCATCCAAGCCGTCTCCGTAAGTTTTAACCGGTGTTGCTTGCTGCGTCTCCAAGTCAATACTTGCGGTTTTCCACAAACAAAGATATCTGAGATATTCGGGATTACACATAATATTATCAAGTTCGGTAGTGGCTATAACATTCACAAAGACCGGATTACTCTCACTTGCCTGATCAATGACAAACGATGCCGCTCCTGCCGGTGCATAATACGGAATACTTACGGGATTACCGTCATATTCGGTAGAATGAGTCATCGGAATGAATTCATTTTTCATCTCCGTCACATCGGTTGTGGTATCAATTCCTTCACAGAAGAATACCGAATCTTCGGCTACGGTAAGTATTTCTACCCCGTCATATAAAGTCCAGCCCGGAACGCTTCCTATTTCACCGTCATAGTTTATTCCGTATCTCTTCAAATCGGGCATATGGGTCTTTTTAAAATCAAAATGGGTGAAATCCACCGCTCCTCCGATTGTGGTAAGAGGTTGCGTATAATAGTTATATTGCAATTCTCCTCCCGGAAGACCTACCTCCACGCCTACCTGACCCAATAGATACAGATTGATAGGAACGGTTGAAGGGCTATTGAAAAGACGGAAACCGTTATCGAGGTCAAATGTCAGGTAGTGTGAGCCGTTATAGAGCTGCCTGTTTTCAATGTCGTATATAAAGTCGGCAGTCTGTGAAGATAAGTAGTAACCTTCAAATTTGGTATTTTCAAAATTAAGCGCTATGGAAGGTTCGGATATCTGCTTCCAAATATACTCACTGTTTACCGATATACAGTAATTACCGTCTATATCAATACTGAAATTACCGCTGAAATACGGATTGACATCAACATATGATAAACTCAGCAATTCGGAAAGTGTCATTGTATAGTACTGATGCCCCACAACAGCGGCTATAAGATATTCCCCTGTTCTTAAAGTCTGCCCTTCCGATTGCGTCTCGGTGTACTTGTATATATCGGCCTGCGATTCCACTAATTTGACAGGGAACGACAGAATTGTCTGACCATCTTCCGCAACTTCAATAACATAAGAATGGAAAGCAGGCTGCACAGGTGTCATGGAGGCTACCTGATAGAGCTGAACTCTTCCCGACATGCTTGCTGCGGTTGAAACATCGGTAGTAAGCTTAAACTGAAGGTTCTCCGAATCGAAGTACATATAATATATCGTGTCTATACCTGTTGAAGTGTCAACATATCCCAAAAGATATACACTGTTTAGTCCCAAAGTATGTGTGTAAACACGCCATTTATATTCCGTTAAGTCAACGGAAGACTGATCGTCCACAAGTTCAATCTGCGGTGTCATGTCCTCTAAATTGCCCTGAGCTCCGGTCAGTAAATATGTGTCTGTATATCCGCGGTTTTTCAGTATAACCTCCAGATCGGTTCCCTGATTTATCCATACGCTGGAATCAAAGAAAGTCACATAACTGCTGGTGAAACCTAAAGACAGATTCATAAGTGCCGTTACATCAATAGCCCTGGAATTGTATATGTCATTCATGGATAAAGAATAGTATCTGTCCACAACCGAGTCACCGTTCTCGTCCACTTCGGCAACTATCATATAATTACCCGATTCGAACAGACTGACCGACTGTGTAAGCTTTGCTTTACCGGAAAGCATGGAAATTGTATCGGTAACATCATCCAGTTCCGCACTTTTATCCACACGGAATATATACAAAGGGGTCGGCACATTATTGTTTGCGACAAATGCTGCCGTTCTATCGGTATATGTATATGTCCATGTTGCACCTTGGGAAGTGCCCAGATAAAGCCCCTGCAGGTTCCTTCTTATGTAATATGTCTGACTGCCTACCGTCTTTTTAAAACTCGTTCCGTCGGCTTCCCAGACTATATCCGGAATTACGCTTCCTTCAAGTACTGTCGAACCTAAATTATATCCTATTATTCCGTTCGACGTGTATCTTACCGCATAGCATATATTGTCTTGATATATTACTATCACATATGTGCCCGATGCAGGCATACCTGATGTAGTCTTACTCGTCAAAGTGTATGTTTCGTTACCGTTGTCAGTAGCCTGATACAGTATGACAGGCATTTCATTGGATGTTGTCTCTATATTATTGGTAACACCTACCATGAGATGAGCCGCATTAAGATTGGTGCTGATAATACTGTACAACCTGGAATCGGAACCCAATATACCGCTGTAGTTATACTCCCATTGTGTAGTCTGAGTACCTGTTAACATAAAATAGCCGTTACTTATTGTCAGATGTACATTTGCACCGAAAACAAGATATTTGCCGTTACTTCCATTTGTGGCCGATATGTGGTGCACAGAAGAAGTTATATTACTCGTCCAATCAACCGGCAATGTGGTACCTAAGGATGTACGGGTAAGCATGAAAGAATCGTGTCCTATCAGATAATATTCAGATTGATCATAAAGAACCATAACATAGGTTTTTCCATTTACCAAACCGTTTTCAGCAAGAGTATAGACTCCCGAATTGTGTTCATACATATATACGGTAATACCGTCGGATGGAGATGTATTATATACCTGCGTAGCATACGGTGTATAGACGGTGCCTTTCGAATAATAGAAGTACTTATTTGAATCAAGATAGAATGTAGTTCCTGAGTTATTGTTACTGCCAAAAGAATTGCTGCTATAAGTAAGATACCTATTGGCACCTGAACTTCTCAATGTTATTCCCGAACCGGACGTAGCAGACCTAAAGGTATAGGTGTTCGACAAGCCGGTAGTTGTAGTAATTGTTCCGTTCGGCTGTACCGATACGCCACTAAGTTCGGTAAATGAAAACGAAGTAGTCCACCAAGAATAACTCATACCTACTGCATAATATGTTGTTCCCGTTTTCACAAGCAACACTTTATTGTTTCCCGTAGATGTCGTAGGTGTAAGAGTACCGGTACTGCTATTATAATCATACAGTCTTGCCGAATATGACCCGGTATCGGTGGTCATACTAAGACTTTCCCCTCCAAACCAACCGGAAGTATATTGACGATAAGGGAAATTGTATGTTGCAAAGCTTAACTGACCGGTTGCACTCACACTCCAGGTACCGTTTGCAGTTGTTGAAGAAGTAATAACCCCGTTTGAGTTGGCAGAAATATATTGGTTTCCGTTTGACAATACCCACCCGCCGACATTTTCCGTGGCTATCCATAAACATCCCGCATCCTGACCCGTATCGGAAGTGTAATTGACAAGACTGATGGTTCCCGAACTGTTCTTAACCGCAGAAAGATTCACCCCGTTATCTCTTGCTATAACTAAATACGATGTTCCGTCAACAGGTGAGGTGACCGGATTACCGCTTGTATCACATAATACTATGGGATATCCCGTAGAGGAGAAGAAATAACCCAATCCCGATGCTATATATCTGTCCGGACCTTTATATGAATCTCTTATTGTAAGGCTTGAAGTATCACCTGTAAAACTGATTGCTCTTGAACCAACACCCACACGCCCTTGTATCCGGTTATTAAGAAAATTCCACAACCCGTTATTATTTGTTATTCTCCATACCATAGGGTCGGAGCTGAGATCCATACCACTGCCGGTAGTTTGATATATTACAGTGAATCCTCCGCCCGTGATATATGAGAACAACTGCATGTACTGTGTGGTTGATTCAGGGTCATATGTAGCATCGGGATAAAAGTCATAATACTGCTGCTTCCATATATGACCCAATATCTCGTTTCTTTCGGTTTCCGTAAGAGTTTCTTTAATGTATTCGGCAACATTTCTGGCTTCAAGATTCAATCCGTCATCTGCTATACCCAAAGAGGTATAACCCTCGGCATCCCTGCCGGCAATAATAAAATCTCCGGCTTTCAGTTTGTCATCAGTCGCATCGGTTACCCTGCTTACTACATATGTAGGTTTGAACCTGTATATGTATGTATGCGTAGCTGCCGACATGTCGGTAGTAAGAGAGAAAGTATTTGTAGTAATATCATAAGTAAGGTAATACTTAACTCCACCGCTGATATAAAACATATATTTCGATATACCGTCATAGTACCATTGAGTTTCCGGCTGAGTGCTGATATTTACATTTATGCTGGTTATACCTATATCCGAACCGGAAGCGGTTAACCAGTCTCTTACAACGTTTGTAGAGTAGTAATCCTGATAAAAATACAATCCTTTATCACTGCTTGTCTGATACCAGTCCACTTCCACAGGTACCATTATGAGCATATCGGTACTGTGCTGTTCAATAATATTATCGTTTTCATCCAGTATATTACTGTTATTTATAGCGGCAGCCTGAGAGGTTACGTTTGTACCGCATATAACTTTGTTGTTCAATTCGTCTATTGTTTCACCTAAGGCATAGAAACTGGTAGGAGAATCGGGATTGTCCACTCTGGCGGTAATCATATAGTTCATATCCGCATCCAAATTATCGCCGATCTCATTAACCTCTTCTATAAGGACATTGATGTCGTAACCCGTAGATTCATACAAATACGGGTATGTATATTCGGCAGGTGCAGCACTGTAGCTGTTGTTCAAAGCAAGAGCAAATACACCTGGCGACGGAGTTTTCCAGACATAATACTCATAGGGGCTATTACTCCCCATAATATAGAAGGAGTTACCTATATAGTTGCCGGTTCCGTCGGCACGATACAAAGGACCTTCATCACGGGATAAAGTCGTACCTCCACGTCCCATACCGGTAGGCGATAATCCGCCACCGGGAACCAAATAACTTTGACCGGTTCCTGTCCTATTTATATTTATATTAGAAGTTTGAGCCACTACCAAAGTACGTGATGACGGGTCATTGGATGCACCCAAATACATATCGGTCTCATCATTTCTTAACTGATAACCGCACTCATATACGGTAGTGCTACCCTGACCTGTCGTTCTCACATCCAATACCCATCTGTAATAGGAAAGGTCGCATGTAGTGGTCAATATGCTGTTGCCGGCATCATATGTTGAGGTAGGTGCAATATTTATCGATTGAACCGTACCCTGATTATCACTACTTTCCGACCCGAGTGCATAGGGAGGATTGGTAGCCATACTCGTTAAAGGAGCGCTAAGTAAAAAGTAATACTTATTCGGTCCTATATATGTCTGATATACCGGACCTGTATTTGAAGCGTGATATGATGAGTATGTGGCATCTGTATATGACATACTTTGAACAGGAACAACACCGGAATATTCATACTCATATATTACCTTGTAAAGCCTTATTTCATATATCAGTCCCGCTGCTTCGGGGTCGGATGTAATCACAAAGGTTGTTGTGCTATTGTTATATGCCATATAATATAATGTGTCCGAAGACCTGTAATACAACCTGCCCGATACGGCATCGTACATCCACTGAACGGGTATTGTAGATAAAGCCGGCTGTGTATTGGCGGAGTTGGACAGATATGAACCGTCTGAGGCATATTTAATATTCTGCAATGAAGGTTTCGGTGATGTAGTGCCTACCTCCCATTTGTACCCTTCATTTGCTCCGTCGTCCAAAAGAAGATCAAGTTGAGCCTTAGTAGCTGTTCCGTTTGCATAAACTGTTACGTCTGCAACACCCAATGTGTTTGTATTTGTCATTACCAAAGCCTGATACGAGCTACCGGTATTGGCTGCAATCATATACTGGCCTTTCTGTACGACAGAACTCTCTGCGGACAGAAGCCTTGCACCTCTGTATGTGTGATACAGCGGTTCCTTATCGTCCGGCACCAGTTTGTATATATACACAGTGTATTCATTAACGCCCAATGTGAAGCTGCAATTTCCAATACCGTTGATATATGTAAGGTAATTGCCGGCTGTCCTGAGCGTACCCCCATTTGATGCACCCTGTGTGTATGTCCAGTTAATCTGCTGTTGCGTCAGAGCTAAAGAAGAACCGGAATAGCCCAAATAGTATGTGGAACTCAATTTTTCACGAAATGCCACTACTCCCGATGATGCGTAGGATGCATTCCATACATACCTTTTCAAAGCATGATAATTACTTATATTCCAGTTGGTAGGCATAGGCTGCAAAGAAAGATCGGTGGCGAAAGTACCGTCTACCACCTGGGCTCCTCCTACACCCTCCGATGTGCCTACACCTAAAAGGTAATGATTTCCGCCATACTGCGCCGTAATTATATAGTCATCATTAAGCGTTAAATCCGCTATATCATCCACCAATTCCAGATTGAAACCGTTGGATATCTGGTATATTTCTATTACTGTGTTATTTTCCGTGGAAAAATAGAAACTGGATGTATCGGTATTGAAGTTGAGATAGTATCTTGTTGTAACATATCCGCTCCCCACTGCCTCTATTATTGAGTATGAAAATGTACTGTCCGCTACACTGGCTCTGAATGTTGCGGCACCTTCCGGATCGTTTGTAAGTGTCAAATCCAGTGATGAACCATCCTGTGAAACCGATAAGTATTGCGATCTGAAACGTGTATTATTGAAAGTAGGGTCCTGCGTATCGGTATTGTTATACCATATACAGCTTGAATAAATACCGTCCTCGACACCGCCGTTTATATATGTGGTGACATCCACTTTTTCCGAGTCGTCAAAGTTGTATACAATTGTTCCGTCCTGACCTATTTCGGCAATAATCTTCAACGCATAATACTTGTAATCCGACACCGCTTCGTCATATATCTTGGCAACAATAATGTATTGTCCTCTGTCAAGAATATTGCCTGATGCCGTTAAAGTACTCACTCCGGCATATCTTGTCTCATTGGCAGATGCACCGGTAGATACCAGACTTCCGCCTCCCTGCTGGCTTTCGCTGTACCTGTATTCATTTGCACAATACAGAACAGATTGTGTTACATTAAATCCCTCTATATTCAGAAGATTTATACTGCCTTCTCCCTGCCATATGTCTCGTACAGTATCATTTTCTTGAGAAAGTATAAATTTGAATATGCCTTGCGAGAAATGATTTATATTCTGTCCGCCCTGAGATGTGGTGGTTATACCGCTCCATATGCCCAACTGTCCGTTTATATTTTTCAAAGGATACTCATAAACATTCGGTTGTTTTTGTGCAAGTTCATATATCGAGTCGGCAAAAAAAGGTTGTGACAATAATGCAGCACCCGTACCGCTTATTGTCAGTTCGGAGAAAGGTATATTGTTTATTATTGCCCTGTCATCGATATAGCCTACGGTGGTAAAACGCGAATAGGTGTTAACATCCGCACCGTCTATTTTTATAACGCCCTCACCTGCTACCGTTATATTGTGTGCCATACCGTCAATATGGCCTGCAAACAAGCCGATATGTCTTCTATCGGTCTGTGCTTCGGTATCGGCAAATATATGGCCGGGAACGGCACTGAGTATCGATTCCCATATCGCATCCAAAGCCGTTTTTATGGCATTGGGTTGTGATTCCGTGCAATCTATCGTTATATTATAAAGAATGATATCACTGACCGAAGATCGGCTTACTATATTCTCCAGATTTGCCGTCAGGCCGCCTTGTCCGTCATCCACCATTTCGTATTCTCTTCCTATGCAGCTTATGAATCCCACATCTATCTGATCTTCAGGTGCCTTAACCGTAACATCGGATACTATCTGGGGAGCGGCAAGTAATGAGCTTACCGGTAAATAGTAATCATCATCCGATGTCCTTATTAAATGCGAATTACCTGCAATAGCCGGATAAAGGGTAATATAGAAACCCGGTACTTTTATATATTCCGCAGTAGTGGCGGTTCCGTTTACAATAGTAACCGGCTGTCCGTTAATGGTTGTGGTGCCTGCTTCAGATACCACATTCGCCGATCCGCCCGCACTCAGATATACATACTCGGAATCACTGACCAGATATGCATAAAGAAGCCCCGTCAGGTTATCTATAAAGGGATAATCATTGTTGCCTATCGGTTCCTGCGTGATACCGGAAAGACTCAAAACCTGCGGTGTGGGTTGCCCGGTAAAATTAAATGCAAAATAGAATTTATCGGCATCTCCGTATGCCGCCTTTGCACTGAGAAGTTTTCCGCCGTTATTGAGAACAATAAGGTTGTTCATTCTGTCCTGGTTGTCGATTACGAACGGATTTTCCGGTGTAACTCCGTACCCGTACTGCGGTTCTCTGTACTCTTCATCCAATGCGGCGAATGCATTCAACCTTATAACTCCGTTAACCTGAATTAAAGCACTGTACTTACCGTAGTATTCATAGTAAGCATATACGCCTATCGCTATAAGCAGAGCTGCCAGTATAACACTTATTATTACCGTAATGCGCTTTTTTCTCATAACGGTCGTTCCTTTCTGTCATGTGCCAAAACATATATTCTGTCAAAACCCGCATCGGCGGATTTATACGGTATACTCCTGAAATTACAGGTGAATGTATATATATTCTTTGTATCAATCTGAAGAACATAAAAGGGAACATGATACCAGGTCATAGTCTGACTTATACGTGATGCATCGCTTTTTATGCGTAAAAACAGTACAAGACGGCATTTGGATTCCCCGCCATATGTATATATATATTGCTCTTCCGTCAAATTCTTCAATGTTATACTCAAATGGTCCTGTTCAATATAGTCTAAAGGAGCACCTTCCGGAGGCGTGGGCACTTCTACGGGAGGCTGGAATATTCTTGTATATTCCGCCGCCTGTACCGTTGTTATTGCATCTGTAGAAGCCGGGTTAATATCTGCGGCACCGGATATTGCATACTCTATAGTGGTATATACAATCTTGTAATTGGCTTCAGTCCCGTTCATGCCCGATTGGAGCATCATGCCTACATATGCTTCAAGATTTCCGTTCAGGAAATCGTCATCGGGATATGTAAGCATAAGCATATAGTAGTCCGTAATGTCGTTAGTGGGATAAAATATTCCGCCCCATTCAACAAAAGTTGCTTCCGTTCCGCAGGTTGCTACAACGGTATCTTCCGCAGCATTCAGTCCCGCCATAACAAAGTAACCTAAACTTTCATTGTATTGATATAAATCCACATCTATCTCGTGTTGAATATCCGATTCAACTGTCACACTCTCGGCAGTCGGGAAATAGAACCATGCTAAACTTGCGGTGATAAGTATCGCTATAAGTAAAACTATACTTAAAGCGGTTAACAGTATCCCTTTGCTGTTTTTTACAAACTCTTTCATTGCCCGCCCCCCGTAAACGGATACAATACGCATCCTTCTATTGTTAACGAACAGTTCATCTCTATATTCTGATTAGCTCCGGTATCCATATACCAGACAGGTACAATTACCAATATGTCCGCTTTACCGTTAGTTCCTGCGGGATATGCCACCCCTTCCGGTAATGTAAACTGAAGGTCCGCCTGTAAACCGTTTTCTTCCGTGTAAATATGGTCGACACCGGTATTGGTTATGCTGTAAAAGGCATTTCCGTTATCATACGGGTATAACTCATAGGTCTCCCCTCCCATACCGTCCGGCGTTGCTTCCAGCACGGCAAATATAACGGTGTTTTCCTCAACACACAAATTGCCTGCAAAAGATTCGGCATTGAAACCTCCTTCGCCTTCCAACACCAACAGTCCCGCAAACTCCATCATAAAGGTTTGATATGACACGATATCGACATCTAAAATAAGAAATGCATAATAAAGTACATCACCGGGAATTATTGTTTTTTCATAATTTCCCATAATATCATCCAGAGTGCAGTCGGCATCAAATGCAACTTCATCATTTTTGAATGGAGCAACGCTGCTTGTCTCACATTGGGTAATTGAATATATATTGGATGCCGTCATACCGGATTTTCTGTCTTCTCTGAACCATGCGGTGGAAATACTGCCGAACCGGAATAAGCATGCTATAATAAGCAACAATAAAGCGGAAAATGCGATTATGCCTTTTTTAATGATATTCTTAGGCATTACATCTCCTCCTTGTTTACGGTTTCATCGGCGGTCACATTGGCATATTGCTCTTTTAACTTCTTTTCCTGTATGAGCAATAACATCCTTATAACCTGAATGATTATTACAATTACCAGAGGAATAATGACTAAAAGCAGGAAACCGTTCCGGGTCCTCATCATGTTTATATACCCTCCGAGACCGTATATCTGCATTTTGCTCACCGCTATTACACTGCTTTTATTTACATAAAACGGACCTCTGCCTTCGGTTCCCGACACCAGATAATATTCATCCTCCACACTTTCCAAACGTCTGGCTGAATATTGTATTCCTGCCATGCTCTTGGTGGTTATTATCACATAATCGCCCTTCTCCACCTTATCATATTTCAGATCGGACAACAAAGCGCTGCCTTTTAGAATCTTAGGGGAAAGCTCAGAATCATTGACGCTAACCAATATATGGTTACCGAATTTGGGACATGCATATTGCATATCAAAGCTTAAAATCATAACGGTTGTTATTATTGCGGAAGCAATGAAAACTGTCGATATGCACATATATAAAACTTTGAAAATTTTCTTTTTTTTCATCAATTAATCTCCTTATGCGGGATCTACAAGTGTGAACTCCAGTTCAAATGCAAATCCCCCTCCCGCATGTGCTCTCACAGCATAATTATTCTCACCTTCAAACCAAATTCTTATTGTCAGTTCTCTCACGCTGATTGTACCGCTATTCGCACATATGAGTTTAAACGGCAATGCTCCCGCCTGTCCGCTCTCATATATTCCCATCGCATACGACGGATCGGTCGAACTTTTTGTATTTATGCCGTTTACCGGTAGCGCAGCCCCGGAGGTATCGGTACCGTCGGCAGCATATCTGTATATGTATGTTGTTTCAACACCAAGGTCGTCCGTCACCGAAAGAGATATCCTTGCAGCCTTATAAAGTTCATTGTCGGTAAGGCTTGATATTTCAACTTTACTGACAAAACAGTCAAGTGACGTTATATCATTATGTGCTTCTGTTGTAGTAACCAAATAAACGGTTTTTTCCATGTAAAATTTCTTATCATTCTGCCCGACAGCGGCATATATTGTACCGGTTTCCGGATCCGTAACGGCGGAACCGTCAGTCTGCACTTTTCTGGCATACCAGAAATTCTTCCCGTTCGGAGAGGAAGAAGGTCTTAATACGATATTAACGCCGTAATCATATAAGCTTGAGAAACCCAATTCCTCAAAATCTGCCATGGAGAAAGTAAGTTGCTGAGACAGTCTTTCATCCTGACTGCCGGATATATATACGGTCAGAGGCACCATCGCACTTAACTCAACGCCGTTTGTCTGTACTTTATCACTTTGAGCGAACCATGCATCGGAAAACCACCAATAGGAAACGATGGCCACGGCTACAAGCCCTAACGCCAGTCTGATTCCCGCTGAAAGCAATTTCCTCTTCATTCTTCCTCCATCTTTGCAAAAACAATAGCAGCCTTTGCAAATAATATAATTGCAACTGGCTGCCTATTACTTTTCATACGGCCCTATAGTTTTGCGTCACACCCTTTCGGGTATTTTGCCTTTCTTGTAAAGTTATATTATCACAGTATGTAAAAATTGTAAATAAGAACTTTTGCAGTTTTTGCAATTTTTTTATTTTTTTTAAAAATGTGAAGCCTAAAGCAAAAAATACATCATAAATCCCCTCTTAAAAAGGGGAAAAGTATGCTTTATCGGCATCAGCAATTGCCCGGATACACATATTTAAGATATTTTTTCGCCTCTTCTACAAGGTCGTATACCGCTTTTCGGGATGTAGGTCTTTTATCGGAATACTTATATCTCGGATAAAATGCGGAGATATGATACGGAATATTTTCATCAATACTTGCAATCCATCTGCTTGCACTCTTAATTTCTTCCGCGGAATCATTCTCACCGGGTATAACTAAAGTGGTAACCTCAACATGACAGCTCTTTGCGGCTATGGCAATTGTGTTTTTAACTGTTTCCAAATCGCCGCCTATCTTGCGGTAAAAATCCTCATTGAACGCCTTAAGGTCTATATTCATTGCATCTATATAGGGAAGAAGATTATTTAAAGGCTCCCTGCAGACATATCCGTTGGTTACCAGCACATTCTTCAACCCTTTCTCACGGGCTAAAACGGAACAGTCCATTACATACTCATAGGATATCAAAGGTTCGTTATAGGTATAGGCAATCCCTATGTTATTCCTGTCTTTCATGGATAAAGCCATATCCACCAGACAATCGGGCGGCGTCTGATATGTTCCGACTTTGTCATCGTCCGCCATGGATATCTCATGATTCTGACAGAACGGACATCTGAGATTGCATCCGTAACTTCCCACCGACAGTATCATCTTTCCGGGAAAGAATCTGTATAAAGGTTTTTTTTCAATCGGGTCCGGTGCTATGGATGTGAGTTTGCCGTAGTTTTCGCATATTATCTTTCCATCCTTATTCATCCTGGCACGGCACAACCCGACCTGCCCTTCCGAAAGCATACAATTGTTCGGACATATGGAACATTTAATCTTCATTTATGCCTTACTACCTCAAATCTCTCCATTTCAAATTTCTCACCGCTGGCTATACCTGCCTTACTCAGCGCTATCGCCAGTTGTTGCTGCACACTATCCACTCCCTCCAGGTTGGGAAGCAGTAATCCTCTTCTGTATCCCGATGTAACGATGACCCCGTACTTATTCACGTCCAGTTGGTCTATACTGTCAATCCTTTCCGCTTCTTTCAGTACATCAACACTGTATTCCAATGTGTCCAATTCCTCTTCACGCACCGGAAAGAACCTGGGATCGTGAGAACAGGAACTGACCGCATTCCTTATTATCTCTTCAGCAATGTTCCCGGTAACAGGCGATATTGTTCCTATGCATCCTCTCAAATCACCGTCTTTTTTCAGTGTTACAAACACACCGGCACGTTTTTCTGTCAGTTCAGCCGGCAGATCGGGCGGAATCTTGAGCATACGTTTATTCTTCACATAATACTCCACGGAGGCTTTTGCCAAAGCCACATACATATCCGATGTAACTTCTTTTTCCTTTTGTTCAACAAGAAAAGATGCTACTGCATATCCCACACCGAAAGTGTTTTCGTATGATAAGAGTTTCGGTTCTATTGTTTTTTTATCCAGTGCACCGGCCATAATTACAAAAGTACGATGTCCGCATTCGGCGGCTTTTTCCAGAAACTCCTCCGAGAAATCCATAAATTTCGCGAAATTTCCCTTTGTCATGGCTTCGGTAACCATCTGATCATACTGTTCTCCCTGCTTTGAATATCCGTACGGTCCAGTCACTTTCAGTTTATGCGATAAATCACCGCTTGCTATGAAAACAACACGCCTTCCGAGCAATTCCGAAGCCTTTGCAACACACATACCCAACTTGTAGTGGGTTTCAAAAGGCAGAAGGGATATTCCCATCCTTATAAGCTTATAATCTCTGTATACTTCATTCAGAAAAACCAACGGAATTACGCTTGCATGGTCCATTCCGGGGATTTCCCGACCTTGGGTACCTGCCGGTATATTCTGTTCGGAAATAATTTCCATAAGTTTATCTCTGAACTGCTTATCATATTCCGCCCGCACCGATATAGATGCGGCACCGAATCTTCCCATATCCGATTGATAGTATTCACCGTCGGAGATATGTAAATAGTCGGAATACATGGCACAATGCGAGGATGCCAGAACAATAGTATCGGGTTGCAACTGTGCTATGGTTTTACAGGCTTCTTTATATGAGTCTATGGTCTTCTGTATCTTCTTCTCTTCACCTTTTCCTATCTTCGGAAGTATAAGCGGAGGATGCGGAAAAATGAATGCTGCTGCTACTGACACGATACACCTCCTATTTTGCTTTGATTATGAAAAAATTATACCGTAAAACGGTGTTTTATTCAACAAGCCGTCACCGTTCTTAGTGTAAAGTATTTTGGGGAAAATAAATTTAAAAGTTAATAAAACAAGAAGAAAAGAGGAGTTAAAGCAGAGATAAGACAATAGCATAGCCTCCATGCAGGGGGGAAGCATGGAGGCTATGC
>Ga0255347_1000692_pt1 | contig 59146 bp, 30 predicted proteins | sample wastewater_treat_2_FD_192479 | JGI IMG/M metagenome (GOLD analysis project Ga0255347, IMG submission 192479) | Wastewater microbial communities from Lulu Island WWTP, Vancouver, Canada - plant24 | ecosystem: Engineered > WWTP > Wastewater > Unclassified | place: Canada: Vancouver, British...
GTATCTGACTGGCGCTTCTCTTTCATCATCCGCGAGAAATCCTTCGACATCGCCACCGGCGAAACCCTCACCCACGAAACCCCCGCCCGCCGCTTCACCTACCTGCTCGGCCCCGCCGAATCCTGCCGCACCGCTGCCGAACGCTTCGCCACACTCGGCGAGCAGGCGGCGACCGGTCTCTGCACGCTCGCCAATCTCGAAGCCGCCTTCTCCGTCGAAAAACTCTCCGACGCCTTTTTCGCCGAATACCTCTCCCACTACGAGACCTTCGCCCGCCATGCAGCAACCTTCGTGGGCGTGAAAGACCCGCAGGACGACACCCAGATCGCCCGCGATGCCCGCCACTTCGCCAAACGCCTGTTGGCGCGCTTGGTCTTTCTTTACTTCCTCCAGAAGAAACGCTGGATCGGCTGTTCGCCCGAGTCCGCCCCGAAGTGGGAGGACGGCGATACCGATTTCCTGCACCGCCTCTTCAAATCTTGCCGCACGCCGGATCGCTTTCACACGACCTGCCTGATCCCGCTCTTCTACGAAACCCTGAACTGCCGACGCCAAGACGACCTTTTCAAGCCCGTCGCCATTCCGTCCGCCGCCGCAGTCCGCATCCCCTATCTGAATGGCGGTCTCTTTGAAGAGAACCCCGCAGAACAGCCCTTCCGCACCTTTGACTTCCCCGCCGAGGCCTTTGAAAAACTTTTCGACTTTTTCTCGCGTTTCAACTTCACCATCGACGAGTCCGATCCGCTCGACGTAGAGATCGGCGTCGACCCCGAAATGCTCGGGCGCATCTTCGAGGCCCTTCTCGAAGACAACAAGGAGAAGGGTGCCTATTACACGCCCAAAAACATTGTCGCCTACATGTGCCGCGAGGCGCTCTTGCGCTACCTACTCTCACATCTCGACTCCGAAGTCGACGCACAAACCCGCGATGCCATTACCGCATGGATCCACTCGGCGGACAAGACCCTGCCCGCCCGCTCACCCGTCCGGAAACACGCCCGACGCATCGACCGCCTCCTGCGCGACATCAAAATCTGCGACCCCGCCATCGGTTCCGGCGCTTTCCCCATGGGCATGCTTCAGGAGATTGTCCGCGCGCGCCTCACGCTGGACCACCGCCATGCTCTCGACCTTGCTGCGCTCAAGGCCCACACCATCCAGAATTCCATCTACGGCGTGGACATCGACTCCGGCGCGGTAGACATCGCCCGCCTCCGCTTCTGGCTCTCCCTCGTGGTCGACGAGAAAGAGCCGCGCCCGCTTCCCAATCTCGACTACAAGATCATGCAGGGCAACTCCCTGCTCGAATCTTTCGAAGGCGTCGATCTCAGCCATTTTGAAACCAGCAACCGGTATATGACCAGACTGGTCGAGGACATCGACCAGTTGGAACTGTCTCTGGACGACAAAAGCAACATCCTAAAACAGCAAGTCCTCGATTTCAAGGTGCAGACAGCCGAGACGATCGACCACTTGCTCCAAGACTACTTCAACGCCTCCGAGCCCGACATCAAACACAAGATCCGTTCTGATATCGATGCCGCAGTCCGCAATCACATCAACTACTGTTTTGAAATCAAGGCCAACGAATATCGTGATGCGGTCATCCTGTTGGAGGCCAAGCAGGAGCAACTCCGTGCGGTGGCGAAAGGGAAAGACGTTGAACTGCCTTCCCGCGAAAAACGGCAACTGGAGAGAGCGCGGCGCGCCCTGGAAGACCTAGACAAAAAACGCGCCGCACTCGCCGACATGCCGGAGCGTCCCTACTTCCTCTGGAATCTCTTCTTCCACGACGTGCTCTCCAAGGGCGGCTTCGATGTCGTCATCGGCAATCCGCCCTATGTCCGAGCCGATGATCCGTCGCAACAGGAGCAGCGCCAAGCCATCCTCGCCTGCGGCGAGTATGAAACCCTGTGGGAGAAATGGGATCTCTACGTCGCCTTCATTGAAAAATCGTTCACGCTGCTGCGCCCCGAAGGCACTCTTGCGCTCATCACGTCCGACGCCTACTGCCACGCCAAATACGCCGAAAAATCCCAGGAGTGGTTCCTGCGGCATGCCCGCGTCGACCGCATTGATTTCCTCGGCGACCTCCAGCTCTTCGAAGCCGCTGTCCGCAACGTCATCTTCTTCTATACAAAGACCGACGGCGCAAACAACATCCCCGAACGCCGCCTGCATAAAGGCACGTTCGGTAATGTCACGCTCCTGTCTAGCGACAAGCAACCCGAACTTACTTGCCGTGCTTTTTTCCCCGGGGAATGCATGACACAGGTGTTTTCATGTGATGTGATCCCTCTTGAAACAGTGTGCTATATCAGTGTTGGTATTGTTGCACACGCGAATGAAAAAATTGCAAAAGGCGCATTTCGATTGGAAGATTTAGTGAGCGTCGTTCAAGACAAAACGCATCCCAAAATGTTTGTCGAAGGTAAACATCTTGATCGTTGGTTGCCTGTAGATCATCGATGGCTCGAATGGGGTACGGATCGATCGCCGTCCCTATTACGCCGCCCTACTTTTGAAGAGTTATACACTGTTCCTGAAAAATTGATCTCGATAGACATGGCTGCTGGCGTCTCGAAACTTCGTGTTGCCTATGATGACAAGCAACTTTTTCACAATCATTCGGCTTGGTCATTTGTTCCTTGGCACTCGCTTGCCGGAGTCTGCAACAACTCGCTCAAGAAGGCGGCGCGTTATGTCGGCGAGACGCCGCCGCGTCCGGACCTGCCGCGCCGTGAAGAGCTAGAAGCAACCAGCCGCCGTTTCGCGGTCAAGTACTTGTTGGCCGTGATGAACTCCTCGGTCGCGCGTGAATTCCTACGCGCCAACCGCCGCAGCAACATTCACCTTTACCCCGACGACTGGAAGAAACTGCCGATCCCCGATGTGCCCCCCGAGCGCCAGCAGCCCCTCGTCGAACTCGTCGACCGCATCCTCACCGCCAAATCCGCCGATTCCGCCGCCGACGTCTCCGCTCTCGAAGCCGAACTCGATCAACTCGTCCGCAGGCTGTACGGGCTTGACGACGCCGAAACTGCAATTGAGGGGGAAAAGGACTCATGACCGATCGAGTTAAAACAGAGGCGGCTATGACTCTCACGGCAGAGTCAATGCGTCTTGCCAAAACCGTCGAGACGTTATTACCCCAGGTTCTCCCGCTTAAAAACTGGGATGCCGCTCAGAAAGCATTTCGACATTCACCTGAAGCAAAAGAAAACCCTATCGTTTTCTGCTGGTTGAAATTGGCCGGCGCCGTGGCGACTGTTGTTCCGATGTGCAGTCTCATGGCGGCTGGTTTCTGTTTCGCCGCAGTAATTCTTGCGCGGTCTGTTTCGGAGGCGGTTTTGTCGATCACATTCATGCTCCCCAATCCTAACATCCCCGATTGGCCGAACGAAAAGCAGAAAAAGGCACTCTCTAATTTTTACACCGAGATCTGGGATGACATCCTAAAGCCCTACGAAACCACAAAGAAGATATCTCAAATACCCCTCGGCGATCTTTGTGCAGCCTGGGGAAATATCGCAGGCGCATTGCCCGGACTAAACCCGCACGACATGACACAAACTGCGCGCCAACATATGTCATGCGATTCGAATTACACCCACATGGGGTATCCGGCACTCATGGAGCTGTTCCGGGAAGACCCGATTACGCTAACCGGCAAAGAATCAACGCACGCGCATTTCACACTACAAGACGCTGCTATCAACCTCAACTCCGTCTGCCACGCTACATCTCTCATTCTCGACAACCACACAAAAGACCTACAAAAAAAATCTGATGGACCTACGGTGGTGCGACTCATCGCTACCTGCAGACAGCAGCAAAGAAAAATAGAAGCCATTTCACAACGCCTGACGACTGGCTTCGGATTAAACTGCGACAGCACAAAACTTCTGAGAGCCATGAAAACAGGCAAACCCATTGATGATCTTCTTAACCCCAATCATTCAGAAAGGCCCACCCCATGACACAACCTATCCGCAACATCCTTCGCGACCTCGACAACATCCGCGAGAACCTGCTCGCCTTCTCGGACGACGTTTGGCTCGGCATCGACCACAACGACACGTCCGCTATGAAAGCCGGCATCGCCTTCAAGGAGAAGCTCAACGCCCAGCTTGACGCTTTTGGAAAACTTTCGGACGAGATAACCCGCCTTGTGCAGGAATACACCCAAATCCAGACTGGGGGCGAGGCCTTCCCCGAAACCGAAATCGGCAAGACCGATGCCGACAACACCCGTATCATAAAAGACCTCAACCGCAACGAGCCCCACACCCTCACGGAAGACTTCACCTACATGCGTCCCTGCGGTTTCGTGCTCGACGGCAAAGGCTACCAAGACATCACCACTTGGAGCCGCGTTTACGAGCTTATCATTCGTCATCTGGCAAAAAAAGATCCGGCCCTCTTCAAAGCGCTGCCCGACAATCCCGCTATGACCTCCAAACGCGGCTATCGCCGTTTCAGTCGTAACCCAGACGACCTGCGAAAGCCCCTCGCGCTCCCCAACGGCATCTATGCTGAAGGCAACTTTTCCGCCAACGACATTTGTGCATCCGTCCGCACACTTCTTGAGATCTTTTCTATCCCCCTCGACGCCTGCACCATCTTTCTCCGCCAGGACCGCAATGCGTGATGCAGCTCATTCGCCCAGCGCTGGCAAGCATTGTCCTTTGACGCCAAAGAAACAGCCGCCGCCAATATCCGCCGCCATCTGGTGGAAATCAGAAACGCCGCCGCACAGTCGGGATCAAGGTAAGGGGGGCAAAAAGTGTACTCGGTCTGCGCAGACGTTTAAGATCACGAACTGTGATCTTAAAGGGGGGAACGGGAAGTTGAAGTCGCAACTTGCGACTTCAAGTTTCCAATAGCCAAGCTAAAAACAAAAAATTGCGATGCCGCTGTTGACAACACTACGCCAATGGCGTATACTTGTCGCATGGTAATTGTGGAGACCAGTGTGTTCACTCACCGTATCGGAAACTGCATGTCCGACGAGGAATATCGGTATGAAGAAAAATGATTTTAACGAGTTGCTCGCTAGCGTCAAAGAGGCGGGAAGCATCAAGAGAGGCGAAAAACCTGCAAGCCGCCGTTTTGAGTTTTCGCCGCCCGACATCAAGAAGGTGCGGCGGTCGTTGAACGTCACTCAGGAAGTGTTCTCGCGCATGATTGGTGTGAGTGTTGATACCCTTCAGAACTGGGAGCAAGGCCGGCGAGAGCCGGAAGGTCCCGCGCGGGCACTCCTCACCGTGGCCGCAAAGAATCCGCAAGCCGTACTTTCGGCCCTTCACGAATAAGCGCACAATTGAAGGTTCAACGCTCAAAAAGCGGCGTCGCGCGGAATACCGCTTGCCGCCGCACTCCAAATTTTTTCGCCTGACTTGCGGAGGATCGGAATCGGTGCCCCACATCGCAAGCTCAATAAAGCTCGAAAGTGCTAGTATCGTGATCGTAATTCGGATCTTCGCAAGGGTATGCGTAAAAGACTCTGAACCGATCCCCTAATTCTTTTTTCAGTTCACGGGCCAGTTCTATCCCCGTCCCGTTCCATCGATCCCAATCAAAATCAGGATCGTCGCACTTGCATTCAAACTCAACGGCCCATTTGCCCAATTTTTCCTCGAGACCTGAAGAAACGCCGTACTCATCAGGAAAGCCAGTGACGAAATCGGCGATATCACTGGAATGGATCACGCCATTGATCGACTCTTTAAGCCACGCATAAGGCGCGTTCCCAAAGTCCGCTCCAATATAGATGATCGGTTTCAAGCGTCCTCCTCTCCACGGAAGTAAACTTACACCGAAGGTTTTGCTGTGTCAACCATCCGGTTTCCTGGGGTTCAGGTTCACCCGCAGCTAAACGCAGATTTTTTGTCGAGTGTCCCCACGAGCCGCACACTTGAAAGTTGAGCGTTATTTCCCGCCTTGTCCAATTCCGCTCGTGAGGTTATCATGTTATGGTATTTGACTTGATCTTTCTGGAGAGAACCGATGAAAACCCTCCAACGCATCCAACAACACGCGCTAAGCATCCCCATGACCGTCTCGTGGTACTTGTCCGACATCGGACGCGCCCAAGGTCTTCAGGATCTCTTTACCCGACAATCACCGCAAAGACTCAAAACGCTGCGTGAACACGCCATCGCCCAAAGCAGCGTTTCCTCCAACCGCATCGAGGGCGTTGAAATTGACCAATCCCGCATCGGCACGGTTGTTTTCGGCAGCCCCGCCCTCAAAGATCGCGATGAAGAAGAGGTCGCGGGCTACCGTAACGCCCTGAATCTCATTCACAAGCGGGGTGCGGCACTTGCGGTCTCAGAGGAAACAATCCTCGATCTTCACAAGCTCAGCCGAGGTGAAATCCGGGATGCCGGCCAGTATAAGGACAAGCTGATCGACATCATCGAGCGCCTGCCCAACGGCGACCAGCGCGTCCGCTTCCGCAGCGTGCCGCCCGCTGAAACGCCAGCCCACGTCCGCAAACTCGTGGAGTTGTGGAACGATCAAATCCGTGCGCGCACCATTTCACCGCTCATTCTATTGGCGGCTTTCAATCTTGATTTCCTCTGCATCCATCCCTTCCGCGACGGCAATGGCCGCGTCTCCCGCCTGCTCCTGCTACTCACCTGCTATCACGTCGGCATCGACGTAGGGCGCTACGTCAGTCTCGAACGCCTGATCGAGGATAACAAAGAGCGGTACTACGAAACCCTCCAACTCAGCTCCAAAGGCTGGCACGAGGGCAAGCACGACCCCTGGCCTTATATCGGCTTCCTGCTCTTCATCATCAAGAAAGCCTATGATGAACTTGAAGAACACGCCGGTCGGATCGCCGCACCACGCGGCGAAAAAACCGAACTCGTTGAGCAAACGATTCAGTCGTTCTTGACGGATTTCAGTGTCGCGGACGTTGAGCGTCTCTGTCCAAGTGTCAGCCGCGACATGATCCGTCATCTGTTGCGGAAACTCAAAGATCACGGCCTTGTCGAATGCATCGGACGCGGTCCTGGCGCCAAATGGCGTAAAAAGGGTAATACCCCTTAAAAGAGGGTAAAAGAAAGGGTAACAACGCATTCGGTCAGTGCGGATGTTTAAGGTCGCAAACTGTGATCTTAATTAAAGAGATTGTCACGCCCTTTCAGGGCTCATATCGTTTCCTTTGCCCGGATCTCAGGGCGTTGCCCTGAGCTAGTATGTAGCGCCCCTTCGGGGCTGTGGCAGCCGCGCCGCATGCGGATTCGCATCATTTGCATCATTCGCGGTTTGAAAAAGCAGAGCCATGCCTTTCCGTGTGTTCTGTGTGTTCCGTGGTTTAAACGATCGATCCCGATAGCGATCCCGATCCCGATTTGGATGAAACCATGAAACCTTGAACCCAAAGAGAGTTGAAGGTTCAACGCTCAAAAGCGGCGTCGCGCGGAATACCGCTTGCCGCCGCACTCCAAATTTTTTCGCCTGACTTGCGGAGGATCGGAATCGGTGCCGCACACTTGAAAATGGGTGTGGTTTTATTTCGTTGCACCGCACCTAGGATTCAGGAGCCAGGGTTCAGTTGGAAAGGGTGAGAGACATGATTGACAAGATTAACATGATTAAGAATAGCCTGCTCGCGGGTGATTTTGAAAGGTGTCTCAGACCCCAAGAGTTTTCTTCCGTGAGCGTTTTCCCTTCCGGTAGGGCGGTTTCGCCGAAACCGCCGCGGACGGCTCGGCGAGCCGTCCCTACCAGCGGGCGAAAACGCCCGCGTTCCCGACTCCCCGCCCCTCACCATTCACCACTTACCACTTACATCGTCTCTCTCCCCTGAACCCTTTGACCTTTTGCGATTCAACTTTATTGAATCGCACCCTATTTCCCGCCTTGTCCAAATCCGCTCACGGGGTTATCATGCGCAGTACTTGACTTAATAACGCGGAGAAAGAAGATGAGCGCCCCACGAAAAAAACAGGTCAAACAGGAGATTGACGTCGTGCCCGATCTGCAAGACCGGATCCTTACCATCCGAGGCGAAAGGGTGATTCTCGATAGCGACTTGGCGGAGATATACGGCGTCGAGACCAAGCGCCTGAACGAGCAGGTGCGGCGGAACGCAGAACGGTTCCCGTCGGATTTTGCATTTGTTCTGACTCCGCAGGAGGCTGGGAACTTGAAGTCGCAAATTGCGACTTCAAGTTCCCACGGAGGGCGTCGTAAAATCCCTCGCGTCTTCACCGAACACGGCGCACTGATGGCGGCTAATGTGCTCAACAGCAAGCGGGCGGTGGGGTTGCGCGTTTACGCGTCTCGTGTCTGTTTTTTTCATGCGCCTGCAGGTTACAGGCGGACGGCTCCGAGGCCGGAATTTTTTTGAAAAATTTCGGGGAATAGTGCACGCTCAGCCCCTCGCCCCCCTCACCCTCTGCGCCGTCTAGGAATACCTGCGCGTGCTGATAGTGCGCTGGCCCAACTCGCGCCCCTGCCGCCAAGCCGGTGCTCCGGCGCGTGATGCCAGCCCGTTTCGCCCATAGCACAAGCCCTTTCACTTTTCCCTTGCCGCGTCAAACCCAGAAACTTGCCGATGCCGCTGTAGTTCCTATCGTTTCCTAGTCATAATGCCCGATTATTTCTCAGAGCTTTCAGTTGCTTGTTGAACGTCTCCGTGCGATAGGGAATCAACATACGGCTCTCCGAATGTGTCTTTGAACATCTCGGCAACGTTGCCGAACGAAGTCCCGCGGCCCGCCTCATAATCAGCCCGGGCAGCGTCTATCTCGCGGTACGCCTTAAGCAGATCCGCGCGTTTCTTGATCCCTAAGACGCGCATGTCGTACAGTTCCTCCGCTGTGGGCTGTTTTTCTTCGGCGAAAACGAACGGCATCGCCCTGTCCCTGCTGACCTTATTCAGGAACATCCTGAATGCGGTCGAGATATCGAAGCCCCAAGCCTCAAATAGCTTTTCGACGTCTGCTTTCACTTCCGGCGATATTCTCGCTTGAACTAAAACGGTTTTCGACATGGCATTCCTCCTGAATACTCCGCACGCTACATCAATTCCCGCATAAATCCAATTCAAACAACGTCATTATCATACCAAATCATACTTGATTGTCAACGCTCGGGTTTCTTTTCTAGGAACCGTGATGCGGCCTCGGGGGGTGCCCAGCCGCCCGCTGGCGGAATTTGAGTTAGATACCACCCATTCAATTAGGTACTGAATTGGGTACTGGATAAAAATTTGATAGATCCGTCAGAAGCATCCCGCCCTACTTTGCCGCACGCCAAGTATAATCGCCAGATTTAGGGTAATACCCTTGTAAACGTAATGTAACCGGCGAACACCGTTTTTACTTCACCGAATCATAGATCTTGAGGTCGCGGTATTCTTCATTGCAGTCGGCGTAGAACGGAGCGAAAACAACCTTCGCCCCAGACTTCTTGACATGCGCGATCGCTTTCAGGAGATCTTCGTGATCCTTGGCTTCGGCGAGACGTCCGAACGGCGTTTCGAACTGTTTCGCGAAACCGTACACCGGCACAGACAGATAGATTAGTTCCGCCTTCGCCGCAGACGCCCGTTCGGCGGAAGCGGAAAGCTTACGGTTGCTGTCAAGGGTGTCGGTGGCGATCGCATACGCGGCCTTGAAGTTCGGCTCTCCGACCGCAGCAACGAACGTGTCGGAGATCTCGTAGTCGGACCGTGCGCCGCGTCGGTAGGTGTTGCGCATGTAGACCGTGATCCCCTTCGCGGCAGCTTTCCGCGCGAACGTTTTCAGCCCTGCGGTGAAATCCGCCTCGAATTCCGCCCGCTTGCCGGGATAGGTGAAGCCACTCTGATGAAGCGTCACAACTGCGGTCGTTGCTCCGAGAATTTCCATCTTCGCCAGAACGTCATCAATCTTGCGCCAACTCTTCTCAGCCTCGTAGACGTTGTTGGTGATGATCCTGAGATCGGGAAAGAGGTTGAAGCCGCTTCCGAAATCGACACCGATGTCGAGGTGTTGCAGTTTGACCCAATTAGACTGCTCCGCGATGTCCTCCTTCGAGCGTCCGGAGATATAGCGCCAATCAAGCATCACACCGCCGTACTGCTGGAAAAACGAGGGGCGGCGGAGAACCGCTTCCTTGATCGCTCCGATCGCGTTGTCGTGGTCGCGGACGAACAACATGCGTTCGGTCGGATTCGCCGGCGGCTGCACTTCGGCGACCTCACGCACCTTTTCGTCGATCAGCACGCGGAATGTGCGGGTGCCGCCGCCGACAATCGTATTCTCGGTGTTCTTGCCGATGATATTCCGGTCGATGCAGTCGACGACATAAGCGGGATCGTCCACTTCCTTCATGTCGAGAGGCAGTTCCTCGATCTTCGTGATTGTGCCCGCGAAGGACACGATCTCAAATGGTTTTTCCTCCCAGGAACTGTTAGAGATAAGCAGGGTATATTCACCTTTGCCCCGGCGGCAGGTAACTAAGGATAATCCGTTCTCCGACGGCGCCTTTGAGGTTCCGAAAATCATCTGTTCCCTGAGCACTGCATCGAGCGCAACCTTTGTCTCGGGTGTTAGCGGATAGGGATTTTTCATTTTACGGTCGTCCGGAGCGCCCGGCGGGAGGCCGCAGACGGGCTTATCGACGATACCCCAGTCATCGCCGGGCAGGACGGTCACACGTCCGTTGCCTTTATCGCCGAAACCGTCCGCGAAGAGCCGTTGCCCGTTGCCTGCGGTCATGACGAGGTGCCCGCCTTTGCGGACGTATCCGCGGAGCTTATCTGCGGTCTCGATCCGCGGTTCGATCATGGTGGTGAGTATGACGAGGCCGTACTGGTCAAGCAGCCACTCCGGGGCATCCGTGAGCAGGCAGTCCGCTAAGTCGCCGTAGGGCGTTTCCACGCTGAACCCGTCCTCGTTGTGCATGAAGCCGCTGTCCATGTATCCGGGATATACCGTATCCAGTACATTGTGGGCGAAGAAGTCGCCTTCATCGTAGTTGAGGGCCCCCCAGACGGTCGCGTTCGGGCCGTAGCTCTCGCGCTGAAAGGTCCAGCCTGAGTAGAAATCGAAAAGGACGGCGACCGGCGCGTGCATGACACCGGGCTGGCCATTGTCGCGAAGCCACTTCTGGCACTCGCGGTGTACGTTGGCGATAGGCGAGAGAATGTCATTGTCGTCTTTGTCCTTCATGTAATATCCCCACTCGAAGCCGACCGCCACGGAGTTGTAGAAGATCTGCGCCATCATCAGCTTTTTCATGAGGGCGAGCGAAGTGCCGTTGAGCGGATGCGCTTTGTCGCGTTTGCCGATGTCCTCATCCTTAGGATTCTTCGGGTACTGCTTGTATCCCCAGCGGTTGAAGGTGGAGACGTTGCCCCACCACGGCACCCCGTACTGCTTGCCGGCACCGCGGATGAACGAGTAGTAGATCTGGGCGTTCGGGAGCAGTTGCGCGGTCTCCGCGCCGATCATGAGGTAACAGTTCTCCCTGAGGAAGTAGTGTCCGTAGGTGAGCGACACCAGTGTCGACATGCGGTTTCCGAGATGCCAGTCCATCGATTCGAAGTGACGCTGAAAGTTCAGGTACTGCGCGTACCGCGAACGGCTCGAAGGCTCCGCGCCTCTCGCGTAGGCACCGATGTAAAGGCCGTCCTGCTCGCCGTTGTCCATACCGAGCCAGTGGTCGCCAAGCTCCGCTTCGAGTTTCTGTTTCGCCCACGAGGGCATGAAGAACTCGTTACGGTTGCCGTGAAGCTCATCGCTGGAGCCGGGAAGAAATGCGTAGGTGTCGAGAACGTAGGCGTTGCGTTTCTTGACCTCCCGGATGAAGTTGTCGAGCTGCTTTTCGTCCTTCAGGAAATAACTCCAGTACGCCCAGACGAAATCACCGAGCTTGTCCTCGTCGATGTAACGCTTGAAGTTCTCGGCGGTCGCGTGCCGGAGTGCCATGAAATGGGTCTTGTTGCCGAGCGATTCCCACGTCGGCGGTTTCGCGTCGCGTCGCGCGTCGTCCGGATGCATCCGCGGGTTCATGTAATGGGTGTAGACGGTCGGCTCCGCCAACGCGGCGGAAGCGGCCATCACCGACATCCATGCGATAAGCGTTTTTATGTTCATCCTCACCTTCAATGTCGGAATGGTCAACGGATGAGGACCATCAAGCCACCCGGATTACCGTTGGTCTTCACCTTGAGCGTGCCGGAACCGGTGATGCACGAAAGCGTATGCGCCTGATCGAGTCCGGCGGCGCTGCCGCCGTAGATGCCATGGTCAAGGTATCTGTCACCGCGACTCAGCGCGTAGACCACGGTCTGGCCGCCATCGAGTTGCAACATGCCGCTTCCCGTGATGTGCATGCATGCCTTGGTGCCGACTCCGCCGAAGGCGCAGGACGCGGACTCCTCCTCGACTTGAAGAACACCGCCGGCAATAACGATGTTCGTGGTCGCTACCCATCCGGCGCCCCAAGCGAGGACGAGCCGGCCCTGCTGAACCGTGAGCGAACCGGTGGTGTCGCTCTTCGTGTTGATGAGGGTGGTGACAACGGATGCGTTGTTGGAGATTGTCAGCGAAACCTGTCCACGGTATTTCACCGAGTTAGTCGGATTGAAGCTTTTCGGTCCGTTCTCGTCGAAGTACATGGACGGCGTGCCGACCGCAGTGAGCGTCGCCGGCACCGCGCTGGTGATGGTGCCGTAATAGGTCTCGGAATGTTCGTAGATGCGGGGCTTGTTGTAGCAACCGTGGTCAACACCAGCCACCGTCTGATCGTATCCGTTCAGATCGATTGTACCGCAAGGTCTTGTCGGGGTGTCACCGAATACGACCACACGCGTGGCTGCCATCACGTTGGTAGCGCAACACTTCAGGAGAGAAATGTTGTGATAGAGGCCTAGCAACGACCAGTCGTTGTTGACGGAGGCGAGGTTGACGGTTGCCTCCCGTAGCATAAAGCCGAGCGCGCCGTTAACGGATTTGAACGATCCGACCTCTACAAACCCTTCGGTCGGTTTTGTGTAGATTGTTATGTTTCCACCCGTGAATCCGCCACGGATGGTGAGTCCGGCCATGTTGAGAGTGCTGCCGACACCTTCGGCAATCGCACCGTTCTGTACGAGCGGGGCGCCGTCCGCACGCCACGGGAAGTTTTCGTTGTCAACGGTTTCAGGAATCCGGTTGGCGGGATGGCCGGCGATGGGCACATCGTTCGTAAGGCAGTTGAACCAGAAACGCGCCTGTGCGGTGAAGGTCGTGGCTCTGGTCGTGGAACCGAGCGCGGTCGGGGTGAAGAACTCGTAATAGCCTGTGTTGAGCGTCATCGGACGCGTGATGCCAGAGTTGTCGCCGCGGAGGAGGTAACGCCCCAAGCCGTAGAGCGAGAGCGGCGTCGAACCGCCGGCGGAGATGTCGCAGTCCAGATCCAGAACGGTTCCGGTGGCGACCGCCCATGTGTCCTCCTCGGCGGAGGTCGTCTGCAATGCGACCGCAATGCGGTTGGTGATGAGGCCATCCGCCGCCTCGAACGCATTCGTGGAGAGGATGCCGCCGTGGCCGATCCTGAGCTTATCGGATGCCGTGCCGGAAATCACGACACCGCTGTTACCGGTGAATTGGAGGCCGTAGACAGATAGCGAGCCGTTCACCGTCGCCGTCGCTTTGTTCGAAAAGACAAGCGTCGCGCCGCCATCCGTGAAGTTCGGCGCTTTGCCGTCCGCCCAGTTCGCCGCGTTGGTAAGCGAGGAATCCGCCCCGCCTGTCCAGTAACTCGTCTTGTAGGTGACCTGTCCCTCTACATAGTCTACGTAGAGTTTCGCCGCGCCGCTGACGTGCGCCTGAGCCGCCGCAGGCATGTCATCGGCCTCGTACGCACCCGGTTCGAGTTCGACGCCGCCGATATTGGCGCTCTTCACCTTGACGTTGGAATTGAGGACGAGCATACCCGCGCTCACCACGAGCCGCGCGTTCTCGTTGGAGATCGAATACTGTGAGTTGGCGTTCAGTGTACCGCCCGAAACGATCACGTTCGTGCCGCCCCAGCCGGCGTTCTGCGTGAAGTCCAAGGTGCCGCTCGCGACTTCCAGCGTTTCGGTCGAGTCGGACTTGCCGTAAGAAAGGTGTAGCGTCGCATCCGCAGGGATGCTCAGCTTGAAGGATGCTTTGCCCCGGAACTGCATCGGCAGCGTGAACTCGGAAACTGGCTGACGGCTGGTGTTGGAAATGCCGTTCAGCGTCAAGACTGCGGGCGCGGCGCTGTAGATCTGCTCCGGACGGTCTAACGCCTCGGAATAGTTGTTCTTGGTGATCGTGCGGATCGTCTGGTCGTAGCCGTTCAAATCGAATGAACGACCGTTAATCTCCGCCCGGTTGGAGTTCAGGTAGAGCTGCCCGACAGAAACGGTGGAGTATAAACAGTTCGCAGCCTCGCAGACGATCGTCAGCTTACTCGGCACGGTGAAAGCGCCATAGATGGCGTTGTTGTCCGCCGTGAGGTGCAGTCGCGCGGGACCGGTCTCATCAATGAACGTGATGTTGCCGCCGAAGGTGAGCTTGCCGAGATAGGCATCGCAGCCGCTGATGACCCGCGGCTGCGGCGAACCGCCGGTATTTTTGAAGCCGCTGGGGAACTGGCAATTACCGAAATGGATCTGCACCGAGTCGGGGCCGGCGGCCAACGTCGAGTTGAACACCAGCGTCTCGTTGATGTTGTCGCGCTGGAAGCGGTGATGGCCGCTGCAGGTGACCGCCGCATCATTGGTCAGCCCCGCGCCGCCAAAGGTGAGGCAGTAAAGATTGCCGACACCGATGGTGTTCGCGCTGGACACGGTCGTGCCGGATGCGCCGAGAGCATAACGGTTAGAAACCGTCACCGTCGAATTGGAGAAGGCAAACGCACCTTGGAAGTCCGGACTGTTGCCGACAAGATTGAGTTTGACACCCGGGACGGTCGTCACCTTGCCTTTCGCGCCGGAAAGCGCGGCGCTGAGAGTGAGCGTCCCGGTGTTGGAGAACGCGAGCGTCGACGTGGTCGAGCCGAAGACGATGTTAGTGAGCGCCTCGGCTTCTGAGATTTTCGTGTCGTCGACGGAGTAGGTTTCGCCAGCCGGAATGGTGGCGATCTTTTTCTCGGCGTCAAAGGTGACTTCCGCCTGCAGACGCACGGCGAAAATGACGATTGCAATGGCGACTATCGGTTTTTTCATGATTGACCTCACCACATTGATTTCACCACACTGTAAACATCAATAAAATATACCCTTAAGATCCGTGTTTTGACAATTCAAAACTCGAATTTTTGTGACCACCCAGTGGTCACAAAGATGAGGTTAAAATCTTGCACCATACAGCCGCGCCCCGCCCGTGACCATCCATCGCATTTGGGGCACTTTTTTACGGCTCTCTTCCCGCGCATAATACCACCATTGCGCACCTGACGCCCATCCTACCGTCCGTTTTTACACTCATCATTGCGAGCCACTGCGTGGTCGTAATAAGTTCCTCGACTTGCGTCTTGCGGTCAGCCCTGCCCCAAAAAAACTCTGTGCCCTCTGCGTCTCTGTGAGAGGAACCCAGAGCAGTGCAAATCTCAAATCCTTTGTGCCCTTTGTGCCTTCGTGTGAGAAATGCACTAACGAACTCCCTTCTCGATGATCGTGCGGCAGTTCAATATCTTTTCCATGAAATCGTTGGGGACGTACATGTAGCGGTTCGAGCTTTCGAAGCCGAGACGGCTGTCCGCACGGTTGAGCGCGAGGAACTCCTTCGCGGTTTCCAGTTCTTTCTTGGCCGCAGCCGTCATGCCGGCCCGGTCGCCCCGGTCACGGGCAAGGATGAACTCCGCCTGATCGACGCAAGTGCGGAAATGCAATGTCGCCGCCCGGAAAATGACGCGCTCGCGTTCCGCCGCTTTTCGCGCCGCCCCCGACATCAACTGGATCGCTGCCGCCCAAACCGCGTCGCCGCGCTCAAAGCCGGCGGCGGTCTTGCGCATCTGCTCCAGCCATACGTCAGGATTCGCCGCATAACCGCCGGTCCACCGTTTGTAGTCATCGTACGGCGTGTTGACCATCGTCGCGTTCCAACCGGTTTTCTCAGGATAAAGAAGATTCGCGGGGCCCAACTGCACCGGAGAGTAGTAGACGGTCTGCCACTGCATCGGATAGTTGCGGAATCCGTCGGAATACGCTTTCCACGCCTTTCGGACCGCGCCCGCAGACTCTCGCCCGTACAGCTTGGCTGCCAGATCATCAAGGATCTTTTCACAGTCGTTGTCGCCACGCCGGAAGAGGCTGAAAAGTTCAAGGTTGGGTCCCGGATACCCCCCGAGAGACCAGGAGAGCATCACACCGTCAACAACGGAGGTGGAAAGATTATAGGCGTGTTCGGCGACAAGATCCATGGCGGGAAGGTACGGGACGGCGCAGATTTCCCAACTGTTGTTGACCTGCAACTTGGCATCCGCCTTCAGCCCCGCTTTTTTCGCAGTCTCCCAGTAGCCGATCGCGCGCGCCGCCGGGCCGGGGTGCGAGATCGAGTACTCGTTGACCTTGAGATCAAGCCCGCCTTGCGAGAACGGCAGATATTTCTCACTCCAGGCAACAAGCCGGCCGCCCTTCGGAAGTCGCGGCACCACCGTGCGCAAGGGGTCTTCCAAAAGTTCCCACGCCGTATCGTAGAAAATAACATGGGCGGCGGGATCACCGGCCTTGACACCTTCGTAGATCGCTTTGTTGACCTCGACGACCAGATCATGAACCGGCTTGCCCACGCAACGCGGGCAGGTGATTTTATCCGGACTAGCATATTGGGAACCGCAATGGGTCGCGTTCTCGCTCATCGTGATCGTGAAAACACCGCCGAGCCCGGGCACATCCCTAAACAAATTCCGCAGCGAATCCCGCAGCCACCGCAACGTGTCGGGATGGCGGGTGCAGCGGCAGTACGCGATCCCGTTATGATTATCAAGCGAGCCGCGCATGTCGCCGCGTCCGGGCTGCTCGAAAAACGCCGCCGGTTGGGCTCGGGGTTCGTTGATATAAAGGATCACCTTGACTCCGTGTTTGCCGCAGCGTTCCACCAGTTTGCGGAGATTGGCGAGACGCCGGGGCGCGTCCCTGCCGAACTCGGGATATGCCGGGTCGGTCGCCAGCTCCGAAAGCACGACATGCATCCAGATTGCGTTGATACCACGCGCGGCAAGATCCTTAACCAATCCCTCGGGACAGGACGATACCCCGTCGTCAGCCAGCGGATCACCGTAGTCCATGCAGAACGGGTAGATCATCCGGAGATCGAAACGCGGATCATCCGCGACAGTTGCAGACCGTGACTCCGTACCGAATTCCGCAAGGAACCCGAAAGCGGGCGCGGCAGCGGGGTCATTGATTTTAACTCCTTCTTCCTCAAGGATCTCCTTCAGCCGGATGCGTCTGGCACGGCCGGACTCTTCCATCGCGGCGGAATAGACGAGGCGCGGGCAATTCGGCTTGGGCATGCCGAGCTTGGTCGCGAGGTAATCGTCCTCGATGATCGAATAGCGCATCTCGCGCCGATTCTTACCCACAAGCCGCATGAGTTGGGAATAAGGCACGAGATGCCAATTGCGGCGCAGGATCGTAACGTAGCCCATGTCGCGCCAACGCGGCGAAACCACCGGCTCGGGGGCGAGCCCCATCTCGGCGGCGATGCGCGTGATATCTGCTTTTTGGGCGCCGATGGTTTCCGCAAGTGTATCTGGGGACACAAGCCCCCAATTCCGGAAGACGTAGGCAGAGAGCACGTCCGGGAAAGGTCCGGGCGGCAACGGTTTCCGGAACGCGGGCTCGCCGGGTATCTGCACGAAGCCGGGATCCGTCGGGCATGTGACCACGACCTTGTCGCCGGCCTTGACCCCCTCAATCGAGTAATCCACGAGCTTGCCGTTTTTCATCTCGGCCGAAACAACGTAACCGCCGCGGGCACGGAAGTTCTCAAATCTGCCGGTGAAGTTTTTGGGGACGGACGGAAACAGGCGGATCACCCCGCCCCAACTCTGTAACAGTGCCTCGCTCGACAACATCAGGAATGCCGCCCCGCCTTCGATAACCGGCGCTACAAGCGCTTTGGCATCAGGGTTGTAAGTGAGATCGTTCGGGCCGCGGCGCCCCCCCCACTCCACAAGTTTGCCGTGGTAATTACGCCGAACCAGTTTCGGCGCCTTCTTCACATTCGCCAGCGCTTCCTCGCGTGTCATTTTCGTCAAAATGATCGGGTTGTGTGAAAAAACCCCGTTCGGCTTGGCAAATCCGTCTTGGAAATCCTTGAGCGCCTTCCACCCTTTCACGCCGCCGTAAATGCGCGTTGTCGCCATGCCGAGATAAAGCGCGCTCCAGTCGTGTACCGGGTGCGGTTCCGGCGTCTCGTATGAAATCTCCACCGCGTACTTCCATGCGTAATCAAGCGTTTTCTCGGCGACCTCGATATCAGTGTCGGCTTCAGAAGGGAAGAACGGATAAAAGAGATGACCGCCATACATGTAGTGGTCATCGGGAATTTCCGGCCCGCACCACCAGCCGCCTTCGGAGTGCTTCGCGAAAGCGGGATAGTGCGCGAGCACATCCTTCCAGAGCGCCAGTTCCCGCGCATCGCATTTGAAGCGTGTCGCCGCCTCTACAGCGGTTTCGAGACACGGCTTCAGGCAGGCGATCGTCGTGGTGTCGTCCTTGGAGCCGGTGAAAATCTCCGGCGGCACCGACCAGATGAAGTGATAGGTGCCGTCAGCGTCTCGGGTCATGGTCTCGGTATAGAAGAGAATGAATTTTTTGAGCAGCGGATAGATTTCGCGCAGCACTTCTTCATCGCCGGTGTACCACCACGCCTGCGCCAACACGAGTCCCGAGTAAGCACCTCCGCACAGTGTGTAACGGTAGTCGGCGATGGGATGTTCGAAGCCGAACTGGTTCATGTTCAAGGGCAAGTAAGCGCCCTTCACACCGAACTTTTCCATCGTGCGGCGTTCTATCTCCAGCATCGCATCCTGATACGTGCGGATGAACGGTTTAATGAACTCGGCGTGATTGAGGGGGAAGAACGGCATCATCGGAATCTGCACGTTCTGGTCGTGGACGTAGCAATGGGAGCCGACACCGGCGTTAGCGCCGTCGATGGGGCCGTAGATGAGGCCGTTCAACGCCGGCATCGGCGACGCCCCGAACTGCGCGGCGAGTGTATAAAGGGCGTAGTTCCACTGGGTGTCAACAGACGGATCGCTGTCAAAATAGGCACGCGCGCCCTTCGTCCAGAAATCCTGCCACCATGCCCGATTGTCCGCTCGTATGCGGTCAAAGCCGTCTTTCTCAGCAGCCTTAACAGCATTGAAGGCGGCGGCAACGGGATCGTCCGCATCGCGCGTGGTTCTGACCGCGAGGAACAACGTCTTGCGCCCGGACACCCTGATAGATGCAGTGCGTCCATGCGCCACGGGCTCTGCGGGTGCGGACATCGCCACCGCGTATGTCTCGCCGCCCGGCAAACGCTGTGCAAAACCGACGACGCCGTCCTTGATTGTCCAAGCAAAGCCGCTGTCCTCAAGCCGATGATCCTCTGGCCGTGCGAGTTGGATGACGGCGAGACGGCTCGGCGCGTTTGGATCGCCGATATCGACGACCATCACATCGCGGCTGCGTTCGATGAACGAAAGCGCTTCCGGCGTCAGGAACGGCGATGTCATCTTGGCGGACAGTTCGCCCGTCCGTGTGTCGAGTTCTTGGCGGGTGGCGGGGATGGACGGCATCGACCAGCCCACCCCGCTCCAAAAACGGACGTGTAGGGTCGCTGCGGAAAGCGAAGCCGTCAGCTTTTCGCCGCCGTCCGGGAAACCTTTGGTCTTTTGACGCTCGGCGCGGAGAAACGCGACCGAATGCCCGGCATTCGTGGCGACGCAGGCCATCACTTCGGCATGCGGCGTGTACTCGCAGGAGAACACCCTTGAGTCGAGGACATCGTTGCGGTTGATCGTCCACTCGAGGTGCGCCGGCGCGTAGGCCATCGCGCCGGTGGCGCCATCACCGATGAAAAGCCCATCTTGCCAGATCATTCCCGCCTTCTCCCGCACGAACACCGTTCCTGCGGACGCGGTCAGAGCCGCCGCAATCAGCATCGACACCGCCATCAAGACAGAGGCTTTCCACTTCTGTTTTTCTTTTGATTTCATATCCCAGATATTCCACTTCATCTCAACTAGCCCCCATTGATCACCTTAAATGCCGAATTCCAAGTGCCCCTTGCGGTATTTGCCCGGTGAAACGCCGACCAACCGTTTAAACGTGCGTGTGAAGTGGCTGTGGTCGTAGAACCCGGTCTCGCAGGCGATGTCCGCTATTGTTCGATCACTGTTTTCCAAAAGGGCGCGCGCGGCAGCAATGCGAACACGCAAAAGATATTCGTAGGGAGTGGTTCCTAAGATACGGCTGAAAAGCCGCTCGAACTGGCTTTGCGAAACACCCACCATTTTCGCAAGACGTTTTATATCCAACCCTTCACCGTAACTCGAATGTATCATGGCTATGGCCTTGGCGAAACGCCCGTGCCAACGCGGGGTATTGCGCAGGTCATCTATAATGCGGTAGAAGCCGACCACGCCGATCGGCTTGCCGCGCTTGTCGTACACCGCGAATTTGCTGTGAACCATGAGGCGGTCGGAATGTTCCGGGGCTGGCGCGATCTCGTTTATAACCGGCACACCGCTCTGCATCACCTCCCGGTCGCCGCGCACATAGAAGTCGGCGCGATCTTTGGAGAAGAAATCGTAATCAGTCTTGCCGATGGTCTCGTTCTCGTTGTTCGCGTTGCAGAACTCGCAGGCGCGCTGGTTGTTCAGCATGAAGCGGCCTTCACTGTCCTTCATGAAAAAACTGACATCAGGCAAAAGGTCGATTAAACGCCGGAACGGCGCAAGGTCGCCTATCTGCGACAAAAAACGTTTCTGCATGGCTTTCGGGTTCACGTAGGTTAGAATTATACACACCTTATCTCATATATACAAGGTGCGCGACGGCTCGCAGTTGGGCGCGTTTCAATGAGCGAATGAGAAAGTTGGCAAGTTCACATACGGTTTTGATACAATGACTTTTTCTTTAACACAAGGAGCATTGGCTGAACTATGGAAAAGAATCAAAGATTGATGTCGCTGGATGCCTTGCGAGGCGCGGACATGCTTTTCATCATGGGTTTTTCTGAAGCCATTATCGCGTTTTGCGCGCTTCTGGGCGCTAAGGACTGCTGGCTTGCTGCGCAGATGAAGCATGTGGCCTGGCACGGTTTCCATCATCACGACACGATTTTCCCGCTTTTCCTCTTCCTCGCTGGCGTCTCGTGGCCGTTTTCTTATGCGAGCCAAGTGTCCAAGGGGCACTCGACAGCTAAGATGTCGCTCAGAATCCTGAAGCGCGTCATAATCCTTTTCTTCCTTGGATTGGCCACCGCTGAGTTTTTTGCCTTCAAGGTAGACGAATTCCGTTATGATTCCGTCCTCGCACATATCGCGATATGCTGGGCTGCCGCAGCGTTCCTTTGCATGTTCGTGAAAAGCTGGAAGGCGCGCCTCGCGATCGCCGCAGCGTTGCTTTTAGGGCATTGGCTGATCTTGGTATCGTTCACTGCGCCGGATGCCGCGGCGCTTCTCGCTTCGACCGACCCGGCGGTTGCTAAAAAAGTGGCGTCGTATACCGCATACGGCACGGACAACTTCTCCTTCACCGGCAACATAGCCGGCTGGATCGACCGCACGTTCATGCCCGGACGCCTTTACGAGTCGATATTCGACCCGGACGGGCTTCTGGCCAAGCTGACCGGCACAGTGACAGCGATACTCGGGACGCTGGCGGGCGAGCTGCTGCGCAAGCGCGACCTTTCCGGAAACCGCAAGACCCTCATCCTGCTCGGCGCCGCAGCGGTGACGCTTGCGCTTACCTTGGCATGGAAGCCATGGTGCCCGGTGAACAAGAAGATCTGGACCTCGACATTTATTCTTGCCGCAGCCTCATATTCATTCTTCGTGCTGGCGCTCTTCTACTGGCTTGTAGATGTGAGGGGCTGGCGCAAATGGACATTCTTCTTCCGCGTGATCGGGATGAACTCAATAACGATCTACGTGATGATGCGTTTTGTCGGATTCCACGCGATGTCGAAATTCTTCTTCTCCGGCATTGCCGGCCTCGGAAACGCAGATTGGTCGAAGTTGGTCCTTTTAACCGGCCAAGTAGCGATAGCTTGGCTCGTCCTACTGTATCTCTATCGCAAAAACACGTTTTTAAAAACCTAACGCGGGCGAAGCCCGCAACCCAATTTAATTAGTCATCTGTCGCTCATGATCGTACCGCACGGGTACTAGTCATTCCAAAACCTCCAAGAAAATGCCCTCGCCCGGTGCCAGTGTCAGCGTCGTAAGGCCGTTGCTGTCGGGCTTCCACTCCACACGCTGGCCACGCGGCCAGGCAATGACGCGCGAGCCGCGCAACCGAAGTTTGACATGCGCCGTCTGAAGCGCCTCCAACTCACTCATATTCACCACCGTCAACGCGCTGCCCGTCCCCTCTTTGGCTGCGAAGCATCCGATCAACAGCGGCTGTTCGCACTCGATCCGCTCGATGGCTGGAAAACGTTCGAGCGGCTGGCTGAACTTCAGATACGGCGTGGCATCTGAGCAGCCGTGGTTCATCGCGCCCAGATTCTTGTAACTCACAAAGGCATCGGAGATGAGCGCGATCTCTTTGAAGACTGTCGCAGCGTCGTACCAAGCGTTTTGGCGCTTGCCCTGTATCGTCACCAGCGAGGGGGCTTCCGGCTTGATGCCAGCGTAAGTCCAGCACAACAAACCTTTGCAGCCGAAGGAGAGCATGCAGTAGGACTGCCAGCGGAACTCGGACTCCGTCGGCGTCCGCTTGCTCGGCACCCAGGCAAACGTCTGAATGCAACACCAGAAATCCTTGTCGTGTTCGCGCGCTGAACGCGCGATGACGTTGATCGATTCGCAATACTCTTTGTAGGTGGTCCGGCGGCCCTGCGACCAGTTGAGCGGGTAGATGTCGGTGCAGATGTAGGGCTCATCAAACATCTGGCAGAACGAATCGCAGTACTTCTTGTAGAGGGCGGGATCGGGATCGTAATACTCGATGGCCGCGGCGTGCGCCCCGAACTTCAGTTGGGCGGCGTTGGCGTACATCGGCAGCAGGTTGATGTAGGGCAGCTTGCCTTGGGTGTCGCGGCGGTACGCCTTGCAGATTTCGGCCAGCTTGGCGTATTGGTCCGTTCCGGGTTCATCCTTAATGAAGGTGCCGACAAAACTCGGATGGTCGTAATAGTCCGCTGTCGCCACCGCCGCGTTGCGGTAAGCGCCGTCACCCAGAATCAGCTCCACGCCGTGCCGGTCACACTCACGCAGCAGCCATTCGCGACGATCCCCCCCCGCAAGTGTGCCGTTAGCGATGATCCAATCGAAACCCGCAGAACGATAGGTGGCGATAAAGTCGTCTGTGATCGCCTCGGCTCTCAGAAGATTGACCCAAGCGCCGATGCGGATGCGGTCGCGGGTCAGATACGCATGGGTGTAGGGCGAATCGATGGCCGTGCCCAATGCCTGTTTGACAGCCGTCTGAAGCACGGTGGCCGCTTCGGCGCGGCTGGCTGGCCGGGCGGGTGCGGCCGCCTCGACGCCGCCATCGCGCAACCGCGTAAGCGCCCGCGTCCAATCGGCCTCGGAGATCGCCGCCTCGGGGCGGAACACGCACGCGTCAGCCGCGCTGAGAAGCTCCCGGGCGACCACGAACCTGATGGCTTGGCGCGCCGGCTCTTCAAGGCCCGCGATATCGTCCAGAGCCACCGCGCCCTCCGCGAGCCGGTAGGTGCCGGGCAGGCGCGCGACAAACCGCGTATAGCCGCGACGGTTGGTATCGCAAAACGGGATCACCCGTTCGCCGCTGCCGTCCTTCGGCTGAAAGCGAACGACTGTTATTTCAGACGGCTGCGCCACCTCGGTTGAACGCAGCAGGTAGTCATTCCGATCATAGCCGTCAGACAGGCAGCCGCCGGGAATCTGCACCTGTTGCATCGGCTCGAGGAACCGCGTAGGCTGCGAGTAGTCGGCCGCGTCCACGGCCGCATCGAGGAAGCGTTGCGCCGCCTCACGCGAGGGAAAGAAACCGAAGCGCGAGATTTCGCAGACGGAATCCGTGGTGCTGGGATTGATCGGGTCGAAGCGGAAACTGGTGACCGTGCCGCTCCATGCCTTGTGGGCGAAGGTGCGCATATCAACGATCACCGTGCGCCAAGTGTTGTCACCGACCACCGGGAACGGCGAGTAGCTCTTGTCGGACAGATAGGTCAGCGTGTCGGTCGTGAAAAACAGTCCGGCGCGCTGTACTGCGGTGCGGTATTTGTAGCGCAGGGCAAAAAAGGGGCGTTCTGCGGCCGGGAACGCATCCGCCGCGCTCATCGGCATCGTCACGGTCAGGTCGGTGCCGGTCGGCATCAGTTTGGTGAGACCGACTTCAGCGCAGAGCTGCCCCTGACCGACCAACATCAGTCGAACGTCGGGGCCGTTATTGAAAACCCATACCGGTTCGCGCGCCAACAGCCCCGCGCAGCACAACCACCCCGCCAACATCACACACGTTTTACGTTTCACGATACACACCTTTCTCGCCAGCTTACGAAGCGGGCGTTAAAACCCTAGCAATGACTGAAACTCGAAACCAGAAAACCGGCGCACCTCCGCGCTGTGCGCGGAGGTGGCGCGGAGGTCAGCGCACGTAAATAATCGTGCCCCGATAGTCGCTTAGCAGCAGAGAGGTGCCGTCGCTGGACACATTCACTCTCCACGCGCTCGCACTCACCGTGTTGCCGTCCGCATCTACCAGCTCAAGCGCGGGCGTGGCGGTCAGCGGCACGGTGAACGTGGCCAGTATCTTCTCCCCGGTGAACGTGTCGGGGAGGTTTGGCGGCGTCGGTGAGGCGCACGGTGTTGCCCGTCCAGGAATTTGCCACAAGGTGTGGCGTCGTCTTATCCTCGCTCGCCACTGCGCCTGCCGAGAACTCCAGCGCCCCGGACGGCAGGCCGTCCACGTGCGTGAAGACGAGCTGGCCGCCCTCCACGCGCGTCGCGCCGTTGTAGCTGTTCGTACTCGCCATTGTGAGTGTGCCAGCGCCCCGCTTCACGAGGCCGCCATCCGCCGCCGCGCCCGAACGGAGCGGGGCTTTCACGGTGACGGTGTAGTCTTCCGTATCGATAATCGCGCCGCCTGCGCCGGCCCGCACCAGAATGTTCGATTGCCAGGTGGTCTCATGAGCCGGCGTTCCGGATTCGCCCAGGAAGTTCTCCTCGTTGCGTTGCGACACGACCACGCCGCCATCCAGATTGAGGATACCGCAACTGTTAGGTGCACTAACGGAATCGACCCGGAACTTCTCGAGCTTCAGCACACCGCCCGTCGTCACGCTTACCTCGGTGCGGGGCTCGCCGTTCGCATCGCGCCAGCCGCACTGGGAGATGCGCAACAGCTTACACGTCATCGTGCCGTTCCCGCCCACGATCAGGCGTGCGGGGCTGGCGTGTGCGTTCAGATACTCGGCCGTGTTCCCCGCATCGAGCAGACCGTTCGTCACGACCACCTGTCCGTATTGCCTTATATCCATGCGGCAGTACCGCGTGACCTTGACGGTTCCGCCCGCCACCTCGAAGACCCCTTTGTTTGACTTGTACGATGCGTTATCGCCCGCGATGTAGAGCGGAGCCTCGACACCCGTTTGGGTGGTGTTCGACGTGATCAGCGTGGTGCCCGCCACATGGCGCAGATGGCCTTCCACACGCAGTCTGCCGATCGTGTTCGTGCGCTCGTCCTCCGGGCCGATCTCCAGGCATCCAGGCCAGCGGCTGATCGCGTGCAGCGTACACAGATGGCCGCCATCGCCGTGGCCGGTGATGACGCCGGCTATGCGGGTACGGCACTGGTCTTGCACACCGATTTGCGCGGTGATGTTGGTGTTGATGATGAAGTCACGGTTTTTGTTCACCGTCCAGCCGCCGCTGTCGAAGTGCAGTCTGGCCGCCGAACTGTTGAAGAACACGCTCGGCGCGGGCGTGGCAGGCACCGCGCCCATTGACGAATCTTGCCCGAGGGCCAGGACTCCGGAGCCGTCCAGATGCAGCCCGCCGTTAAACGTGTTGGTGGCATAGAGGTAGCAGAGGGAGTCGCCGTAAAAGTGGAATCCGCCGTCATGTTCCGCCGCGCTGATGAACGGGACGTGGAGAAACGAAGATTGCCCCAAACCGCTCAGCGCCAGATGGACGCCGCCCTCATGCACACGCAGCAGCACATTCGTCCAGTGGCCCTTGTACGCATTGCTGAAGGGATACGTGTTTATACCCGCCGTCATGTCGTTCGTGATGACCAACCTGCCACCCTCGAAGTCAAGGGCACCGCAGAAGCCGTAACCGTCAGTGTCCATCTTGAAATTACGTACGCACAACGTGCCGCCCTCGCGCAGATGGATCGTGCCGTACTCGGACCCATAATAGGGGGCGCTACGCTGGACCTTCCCCAGACGGATCACCTTGACGCGCATCTCGCCCGCGTCCTGCAGTGTGATACGCGAGATCGTCGCGGCGGGCACAGCCGTGTTCTGGTCGGCGAAGCCGTTCAGGAACTCGGCCACGTTCCAGGCATCGACAAAGCCGTTCGTCACCAGCAGGTCGCCACCGGGGTTCGAGATATAGCTGCTATTGTCCGTAAACACCAGTTGTGCGCCGCCCTCCACCAGCAGACGGCCCTCCCGCTCCATGAAGAGCGGCACGGCGTTGGCGGCGACCAACGTGGAAGCACAGGCGATCTCGTGTACGCCGCCGTCAAGGGCGAGCGTACCGCCGTGGGTGGCCATGCGGTAGAAGGTGTTTGGGGTCGCATTTCCTTTCACCACGAGCGTCCCGTCGCCGCGTTTCGCGAAACGCGTGACGCCGTCCTCGACCGTGCTTGTGGACGCGAGGGGCGCCGTGACTGTGGCGGTGACGCCGGGCGAAACATTGAAAGGCCCGTTGAGCGTGAGCGTGCCGCTGCCGCTCACCGTGTAACCCGCCTCCGTCACCGTCACGCCCGAGGCCGTGGCGTTGCCGTTGAGGTTGATATTTTTTGTACTCGAGATGCCGAAGACGGCGACATTACCATCTGCCCAAGCAGCTCCCGAATTCCAGTTTGCGTCCTGCAACCAGTTTTCACTGACCGGCGTCTGCAACCATGTGTAGTTCGCTGCCATCAGTTGTTGTCCCGCCACGGCCATCGCCGCCAGCATGACCCACGCTTCTCTTTTCACTCTCATTTGTTTCATAGTACTACCTCTCCATAGGGGAGGTCGGCAACGCACCGCCTCCCATTATTGATGATAATTGATTGGCATCGGCATTGTTGATGCCGTCCCATTGCGCGATCAGTCCGCTCTGGACGTAGTCGTCGCTCGTGTAGGCAAAGTTCGATAGCGGCGTGAATACCACCGCGATCAAACAGTACGAGATCAACCTCGTGCTTTTTACCACTGTTTGCCTCATTGCCGCAGTCATCGTCAGGTTTCCTTTCATTTTTAGTGCCTTTCGAATCACCCTGCTTTTTTCCCCTATGGCGCCATCTTAGCGAATTTTTTCGCTTTGCACAAGATGCATTCATTGCTTTTCAAGCAAGAGAAATATGACTTTTTTAGCAGATGGTTCCAAAAGAACATGATAAAATGTCACTACCATCCCACAGGATTTCAAAGAAATTCGCATGTTTTTGCGTTTTGGACTACTAAAAATGAGTGTGAATTTTGGAGACATCGCAAAACGCCTTATTTATTGTGGATCTCCTATGGGATGCTAGGGGTGTGGTTTTACTTCGTTGCACCGCACCTAGGATTCAGGAGCCAGGGTTCAGTTGGAAATGGTGAGAGACATGATTGACATGATTAAGAATGGCCCGCTGCGCGGGTGATTTTGGAAGGTGTCTCAGACCAGAAGTTTTCTTCCTTGAGTGTTTTCCCTTCCGGTAGGGCGGTTTCGCCGAAACCGCCGCGGACGGCTCGGCGAGCCGTCCCTACCAGTGGGCGAACGCCCGCGTTCCCGACTTTTTACCTTTTACTTCTTACCTTTTCCCCCTGAACCCTTTGACCTTTTGCGATTCAACTTTATTGAATCGCACCCGGATGCTGATGATAAAAATGTTTTCTATCACACTGTTTCTGCAAGATATGATATAGTTCAACAGTCTGCCATGAAAAGAAACAGCAACCGAATCTTCCGAATCTGCGTACACCTGCGTCTGTCCTACGCTTCCGGAAGAGACCTTCTTTACGGCATCTCGCGCTATGCCCGTGCCAACGCGCACTGGAACATACGCCTGTTGCCCTTCTCAGATGCCGACAGCAAACATCAATTCCCTCGCCCCGAAGAATTTGACGGCATCATCACCAGTGAGCCGCTCGCCGACGTAGCGGCCAGATCAGACACTCCCCTCGTCGTTATCGGCACACGCGACGACTGGCTGGGACGGCGGATGAAAAATCTTGCCTTCGTGCGGAATAACGACAAGGACATCGGGCGTTTCGGAGCCAGATTTCTGAAGTCCTTGGGTAGGTTCCGTTCGTTCGGGTTCGTTCCTACCAACAAGCCCTACTATTGTTCGATCCTTCGCAACGAAGGCTTTTGCGCGGAACTGAAATCAGAAAAACAAGAACATGTCTGGCAGTACGTCTCCACAGCCTACAAAGACGGCACGTCCGAGGACATCACTGCGCTCGGCGACTGGCTCGCCGGTCTGCCGAAGCCGGCCGCCGTCATGGCCGTTCACGACCTGAGGGCCACACACGTTCTGGAGGCGGCGGTGCAGAGGAAGATCGCCGTGCCAAAGCAGCTCGCCGTCATTGGCGTGGACAATGACGAACTCCTGTGCGACTTCACGTCGCCTACGCTTACCAGCATTTTCCCAGACCACGTGAAGGAGGGTGAACTCGCCGCCGACACGCTGGCACGGCTTCTCAGGGAAAAACCATGTTCGCGTATCCGTACGTTCCGTTCCTCCGCCAAGACAATCGTCGAACGGGAATCAGCCCGGCCGATCTCGCCAGCGACTCAGTTGGCCGAAAGCGCGATGGCGTTCATCCGGCGGAACGCGCTGAAAGGAATATCAGCCTCGGACGTGGCGACGCACCTGCACGTTTCGCGGCGGCTATGCGACCTCAGGTTCAAAGAATGCTACAGCGAAACGATTCTGGAAACGATTCTCCGCATCCGTTTTACCGAGCTGAAACGCCGGCTGGCTTCATCCGACACGCGCATCGGCAAGATTACAGCAACCTGCGGCTTTTCCTGCGAAAGCCATGCCAAGCGACTCTTCAAGAAAAGATTCGGCGTCTCGATGCGCGAATGGCGCGCCCAGGCGTCGCCCTGCCCGTCATCCGGCAATACAAGGCCAAGGGGCCGGTCGCAGACACACTGATTCCCGTTGTTGCGCTGGATGATGCCGTGTGCATCATCGCCTGCGGTATCTGCGCAATGTTTTCGTTCTGCAATTCGGTGTGTACCACGGGGTGTGGTTTTACTTCGTTGCACCGCACCTAGGATTCAGGAGCCAGGGTTCAGTTGGAAATGGTGAGAGACATGATTGACAAGATTAACATGATCAAGAATGGCCAGCTGCGCGGGTGATTTTGGAAGGTGTCTCAGACCAGAAGTTTTCTTCCTTGAGTGTTTTCCCTTCCGGTAGGGCGGTTTCGCCGAAACCGCCGCGGACGGCTCGGCGAGCCGTCCCTACCAGTGGGCGAGCGCCCGCGTTCCCGACTCCCCGCCCCTCACCATTCACCACTTACCACTTACATCGTCTCTCTCCCCTGAACCCTTTGACCTTTTGCGATTCAACTTTATTGAATCGCACCCTGTACCACGATCACAAGACCGTGACGGTCAGGCCTTTCTGGTCGATGTCGAAATCAAAAAACCGCGCCTGGTCATTCAGCGGCTTGGACTCTAGGGCGCGCCGTATGCGTTCCGCGTCAGCAGGGCTCTTTGCGATCATGAAGATGAAACCTCCGCCGCCAGCGCCCGGCAGCAAAGCCGCCTGCGTGTAAGGTTCCACGCTTTGCAGCAACGCTTCTATCAGCGGGTTGGTTGAGCCTGGATCGATGCGCTTTTTAAGTTCCCAGTACCGCGTTATGCCCTGCGCGAAACCGTCAATGTCACGCGCGTCCAACGCCTCTTTTGTTTGTGGCGCCGAAACCTTAAGCTCCTCGACCGTGCGCACGGTTAACGGTTCGCGGGCAAGATAAGACGCCACGACGTTGTGCAGAATATTTCGCGCCATGCGTTTCTGTCCGGTGAAGTACAGTAAACAGCGGCGCTTAAGTTCGCTGCCTTCAGACATGTCGAACTCTGCCCAGCGCAGAGACACCGTCTGATCCTGCCCCGGCTGGGTGCGGATCAGTTTCACGCCCGGTATTATGCCCCCGACTTGGTCCTGCCACCCCCCTCCCGTACACATGCGCTGCTCCAGAATCGAGGTCATGCGTATCAGCCTGTCCGTATTAAAAGGCATCCCAAAAACACGTTCCAAGCAGGCGATCACCGCTGCCCCCAGAATCGAGCTGGTGCCCATGCCGGAGCCTTTGGGCAGTGCCGAGAAAATGGTCAAGTCCAGTCCGCCCCCCAGTGTCCGCAGCCACCGCGATAAAGGTTCAGACGCCTTTTGGGGGGCAACGCCCGCGAGAATCAGCGCCGCTTTTGCCAGCGCCGCCCAGTCATGCGGGTCGCTGTGGTCAAGCAACTCTGCCGTGGTTTTGATCTCGCGACGCTCGCCCAAGTCAATGCTGGAAAGCCTGATGCTGCCGCAGGTGTTCAACTTGGCCATCACCTGAACCGGATAGAGGCCGTTCAGGGTCACCGCCGCGTTCAGCACCGTGCCGCCTCTTTCCGTGCAGATCGGCGGCGTGTCCGACCAGCCCCCGTCGAAATCAATCCGCACCGGCGTGGTCACCCACACTACCTGGTCGTGCAAAATCGCAGCCTGGCGCGGAGAGCCGTGAGGCTCGAAACTCATCGCCACAGCCTCGGCCACCGCAGAGAAAGCATTGTTCAAATCCGCTTGCGCGTTTTTGCCGTCGGACATGAACTTGTCTTTTATCATCGCCATCAAGCGCAACACCCGCGCGCGCAAAAGCGGTTCGCGCAAAGCCTCGTCCTCCAAGAGTGCGGAGAGACGCCGCAAGGTCATCAATGCGTCTTGACGATTTTTGATATCTTCGCAGACCACACGCGACGGCAGGGTGTCGTCTGCCACGATACGCTCCGCCACCTTGAGCAGATTGACGTGGCGACGTATCTCTTGGCGCAACGCCAAGAGCCGTCCGTGATCCGTCATCGGAATCAATTCCGCCAAGCTATAGCGCCGCCCCCGCGTTTCGAACCCGGTGCCGCGTACGACCGCCTGCGCCTCGGCAATGACGTCGTCAATCTCCCCTATCCGCCACAACCGCGCGCGCCACATGCCATCCGCCTCATCTCCCCGCCACAGCCGCGAAGCTTTGACCCCGCTCCTCGCAAGCCACTCTTCTACCGGCGCGTTGAGAAAAAGGCAGGGCTTGTCACCGCCGAAAGGCGTCTTGAAGTCATCATCCAGGCCATAAGCTACCGCGGCCCAACCTTTTTTGCCCACAGGCAGGCACACCATGCCCAAGCCCTTGGCGAGACTTACCGGCGCGGTCGCTTCCGGCGGCAAACCCGTCAAAATATTCTCGCCTTTCAGTTCCAGTCCCCGGCAGCGGTCGGCGTGGACACCTTCGATCAGGGCGTTGACAGCTTCCGTCGGAGCATTGAGACAGGAGTTGAAGATGAAGGCGCCGCTGTCATCGCCCGTCACACTGGCACCGCTGCCGTTGGCAAATGCGTATTGGCGCGCCGTGCGGGAGAGACTGGAGAAGCCGTTCAAAAGCTCGCGGCTGCTGCCAATGTGGAAGAAGTCGCAATATGGCACGACATTGACCTGAAAAGGTATGTCGCGCACGGCCCTATAGAAGCTACGCATACGCCGCGTGTGCGCGCTGTCCGCTCCGCGCCGTTTACATACAGTGTCGAGAAAGCGCGCTTCGTCAATGCGCGGCGACAGGGCCATTGTCAGATCTTCATAGAGGTCCAGCGCCGGACACAGGCCGCGCTCCAGTTCCCCCGTAAGTCCGCCTGCTGTGCCGCCTCCGGCCCGTTTGGACGCATCTAAAAGTCTGGCGCATGCGTCAGGATCGAAACTGAGCAGGCCGGTATCCACCGCAACATGACCGAACGGGTCTTCCGCTCCGCGCTGCCGCGCCTCAGCCACTGAGGGCTTCTGCAGGAAGTCAGCGACGCTGACGCATTCGGTGCGCAGCGGGCTGACCGTAAACGCCTCCGGCACATACACGCCGTGGCGCGAGCCGCGCTCGGCAGTGCCGAAATAGGCCACACCTGATACACCGGGGCGTGACAGATCAACCGAGGCATGGTCGAAGGTCAGCAGCACGTCACCGGATGTGACGAGCACATGCCCGCCCGCAGGCGCCGGCATTTCTTGCAGCGTCTGCAGGATCAGATCGAAAAGCGCCAGCGGCACGCCGTCCGCCGCCGCTGCCGGCACCGGCGTGAAGACCTTGCCCTGCGCGGCATAGGCGGGCGTGCGCCGGCTGTCTCCGCCAGAGTGGCAAATCAAGACACGACGCCCTTTGAAAACGTTTTTCGCGCCATCCCGCCCTCCTTTGCCGGATAGCTTGGAGCGCAACTTCTCTAACACATTAAGTGTGGCACCCAAGGAGCCCACACGCCTGCCGCCGGGGTCGGCGACCACCTCAAAGCTTGTGGCGGGGTCCAGCAGGCCGATGTCGCGCCGCCACGCCAATTGCTCGCGGTAACCATTGGCCTGCGCCTCATTCGCGGCCGTCAGAATTAAAATATCGAAAGGTGCCATGTGGCAAAATTATCAATTTTGCCTAAGACAGGTCAACGTCATATTAACTAACCGTGCGCACCCGGTGTGGCCGTTGCGCACGGTTTGGGCTTGTCCCGAGAACAGCCTTATAGTATATTGTGAAATTCTTTTCACGGCATAGGGGCGTTTGCGCGTGGCAACGCACACCGGCCGTAAAAACCCGGAGATATCCATGATCGTCACCACAAAAGAACTCTTTCAGCAGGCTTATGGGAAATACGCTATCGGTGCCTATAACATCAACAACCTGGAGCAGACCATGGGCTTGTTCCAAGGCAATGTTGACAGCAAAGCGCCGTTCATCGTGCAACTTTCAAAAGGCGCACGCGCTTACACGCATAAGCTGATGCTCGAATCTATGATGCAGACCGCCAATAAGATTTTCACCGACGCCGTTTTCGCGGTGCATTTGGACCACGGCGATGAAGAGACCTGCATGGACTGCATCAACTCAGGCGTTTACAGCTCGGTCATGATCGACGCCTCGCACCACCCGCTCGAGAAAAACATCGAGATCACCAAGCGGGTCGTGGACGCCGCCCATGCCAAGGGCGTGGTGGTCGAGGCCGAGCTGGGCTTGCTCAAAGGCGTCGAGGAGGATGTCTCTGCCGCCGAGCATGTCTACACCAAGCCTGAAGAGGCCGAATATTTTGTCAAGCAAACCGGCTGCGACTCTCTGGCCTGCGCCATCGGCACATCGCACGGCGCGTTCAAATTTCATGGCGAACAGAAACTGCGTTTCGATATCCTTGAGGAGATCCAGAAACGGCTTCCCGGCTTTCCGCTGGTGATGCACGGGTCGTCCTCGGTCCCGCAGGACGAGGTCGCGCGCATCAATGCTGCGGGCGGGAACATCAAGGGCGCGTCCGGCGTGGACGCGGATCAGTTCCTCGGCGCGGCCAAGCTCGGCGTCACCAAGATCAATATCGACACCGACGGACGCTTGGTCTGGTGCCGCGTACACCGCGAATTCTTCCGCGACCATCCGGAGAAGTTCGACCTGCGCGACCCCGGCAAGGTTTTCATGCCGGAATACGCAGCCTTCATCGCCGCTAAGAATGTCAAACTCGGTTCGGCCGGAAAGCTCGACGAAGTTCGCGCCGCACTGAAAAAATAACCCATGTTAAGCGCGTCCGGCTTTTGCGGACGCGCTTAACTGTTTTAAGGAGTAAAATCATGTCGAAAAAAATCATGGTTGACGGCAATCAGGCCGCAGCCCAGATCGCCTTCGCCTGTAGCGAAGTCGCCGCCATTTATCCCATCACCCCGTCCTCGAATATGGGCGAGTGGGCCGACGAGTGGGCCGCCAAGGGCATGAAGAACCTCTGGGGCACCGTGCCGCAAGTGGTGGAGCTGCAATCTGAGGGCGGCGCGGTCGGCGCGGTCCACGGCGCTCTGGCCACCGGCGCGCTCACCACCACGTTCACGGCCTCGCAGGGCCTGCTGCTGATGATCCCCAATATGTACAAGATCGCCGGCGAGCTCACCCCCACCGTTTTCCACGTCTCGGCGCGTGCGCTGGCATGTCAGGGACTCTCGATTTTCGGTGACCACGGCGACATCATGGCTTGCCGCCAGACCGGATTCGCGATGCTGGCATCCAACAGCGTGCAGGAGGTTTTGGACATCGCCACTATCGCTCATGCCGCCACCTTGGAGACGCGTGTCCCCTTCATCCATTTCTTTGACGGCTTCCGCACGTCGCACGAGGTTCAGAAGGTCGATGACGTGGATAACGAGATCATCCGCGCGATGATCGACGACGACCTTGTGGCCGCTCACCGCGCCAGGGCGCTGAACCCCGAGAAGCCGACCATGCGCGGCACAGCCCAGAACCCGGACGTCTATTTCCAAGGCCGCGAGACCTGCAACCCCTTCTATGCGGCTACCCCCGCCATCGTCCAGAAACTCATGGACAAATTCACGAAGCTGACAGGGCGGCAGTATCGCCTCTTCGAGTATGTCGGCGCCCCTGACGCGGAGCACATCATTGTGATCATGGGCTCAGGCGCTGAGACTGTCCACGAGACCGTGGAAGAACTAGTCGGCAAAGGTGAGAAGGTCGGCCTCATAAAAGTGCGCCTCTACCGTCCTTTCGACATCAAGTCCTTCGCCATGGCGATCCCCGTCACCGCCAAAACCATCACGGTGCTTGACCGCACCAAGGAGCCCGGCGCGGTCGGCGAGCCCCTTTACGGCGACGTGCGCACTGCCATCGGCGAGGCGATGCAGGAGAAACTCGCCGAAATCAAGAACTGGATCCCGTCCTACGGCGGACGCTACGGACTCGGCTCAAAGGAATTCACCCCCGCCATGGTCAAAGCGGTTTTCGACAATGCCCGCAGCACGAAACCGATGAACCGCTTCTCGGTTGGTATAAACGATGACCTCACCGGTCTCAGCCTTGACATCCCCGCCGGCTTCACACTGGCTGACGAGGGGCGCAAGGAGTGCATGTTCTACGGTTTGGGGTCTGACGGTACGGTCGGCGCCAACAAGAACTCCATCAAGATCATCGGCGAAGACACCGACAACTTCGCCCAAGGGTATTTCGTGTATGACTCGAAAAAGGCCGGCGCGATCACGGTCTCGCATCTGCGCTTCGGCCCCAAGATCATCCGCAGCCCTTACCTTTGCACCAAGCCTGACTTTGTGGCCTGTCACAACTTCTCGTTCCTCGAGAAATACGACATGCTTGCGAATATCAAGCCCGGCGGCACCTTCCTGCTGGCCTCGCCTTACGATGCAGAAGAGGTTTGGGACCACATGCCGGACGAGGTCGAGCAACAGATAATCGACAAGAAGCTGAACTTCTACGTGGTCAACGCCCTCAAGCTCGACCACGAGCTTAAGCTCGGCGGACGCATCAACACCGTTATGCAGACCGCCTTTTTCAAGATTTCCGGCATCTTGCCGACGGACGAGGCCATCAAAGCCCTTAAAGACGCTGCCAAGAAAACATATGGCCGCAAGGGCGACGCCGTTGTCCAGAAAAACTGGGACGCGATCGACGCTGCCGCTGATGCCGTCAAAAAGGTCGCTTACCCGTCTAAACCAGCCGGCAAGATCAAAATGCCTGCCGTGGTCTCGGCTGCGGCGCCTGAATTCGTCCGGAACGTGACCGCCGAGATTATGGCTCAGCGTGGCGACGCGCTGCCGGTCTCCAAGATCCCCAATGACGGGACTTGGCCGACCGCCACAACACAGTGGGAAAAGCGCAACATCGCCACCGAAATACCGTGTTGGGATCCCGACACCTGCATCCAGTGCATGCAGTGCTCGCTGGTGTGTCCGCACGCCGCCATCCGCGGCAAGGTTTACGATCCGGCCAATCTCAAAGACGCCCCGGAAACCTTCAAGTCGGCGGATGCCAAGGGTGTTGTCGGCAAAGCCTACCCCGGCTACAAGTACACCATCCAGATCGCGCCGGAAGACTGCACCGGGTGCAGGCTTTGCGTGCAGCGTTGCCCGGCCAAGAACAAGGCCGAGCCGGACAAGAAAGCCATCAACATGGCCGACCAGATTCCGTTGCGCGCCCCTGAGACGGCCAACTGGGAGTTCTTCTTGGGGCTGCCTGAAGCAGACACCTCCAAGCTGAACCCCGCTTCCATCCAGGGCAGTCAGCTCAAACGCCCGCTGTTCGAGTTCTCCGGCGCTTGCGCCGGTTGCGGCGAAACTCCCTACGTCAAGCTTTTGACCCAGCTTGTGGGAGACAGGCTCCTGATCGGCAACGCCACAGGATGCTCGTCGATTTACGGCGGCAACCTGCCGACCACCCCCTACTGTCAGCGTTCTGACGGGCGCGGTCCGGCTTGGGGCAACTCGCTGTTCGAGGACAATGCGGAGTTTGCCTTCGGCATGCGCCTGACCGCCGACAAGCTCAATGTCTACGCCATTGAGCTGCTGGATCAGGTCATCGCGGCAGAACAGGCGCCGGCCGAGCTTAAGGCCGTGGCCGAAAAAATCAAGGCGATAGACCAAAGCACCGGCGAGGGCGTGGAAAACATGCGCGTGCTGGTCGGCGAACTCAAAAAAATGCTCGGCAATGCTACAGGCTGCAGCATCTGCAAAAACCTGCTGGGCGTCGCGGATTACCTCATCCGCAAGTCGGTGTGGGCCATCGGCGGAGACGGCTGGGCGTATGACATCGGTTACGGCGGACTTGACCACGTGCTCGCGAGCGGGCGCAACATCAAGATACTTGTGCTCGACACCGAGGTCTATTCGAACACCGGCGGACAGGCCTCCAAGTCGACCCCAAAGGGCGCGGTGGCCAAATTCGCCGCAGCCGGCAAACCCCAGATGAAAAAGAATCTGGGCATGATCTCGATGACCTACAAAGATATCTATGTCGCGCAGGTCAGCTTGGGCGCCAACGCCGCTGCCACGGTCAGGGCTTTCGTCGAGGCCGAGGCGTATGACGGCCCGGCCCTCATCATCGCCTACTCGCACTGCATCGCGCACGGCATTGACATGAGCAAAGGCTTCGACCACCAGAAGACTGCGGTCGAGACCGGGCACTTCCCGCTGTACCGTTACAACCCGGAACTTGCCGCGCAAGGCAAGAACCCGTTGCAACTGGACAGCAAACCGCCCACTCAGTCATTCGCCGAAACCGCGCTTAAGGAAAACCGCTTCAAGCAATTGCTGAAGCTCAACCCCAATGCTGAAGCTATGCTTCAGGACGCGGAACAGCAATTCAAGGAAAACTTCGAAATGTTGGAAACCTTGGCGGGAATCAAAGGCAACTGATAATAGTCCGGTTCAATGTGACAAGACAGCGGCGTTCCGGACACCTCCGGAGCGCCGCTTTTTGCGGCGCAGGGTTAATGTCATGAATACACACATTCCAATACACAAGGCTGTTGCTGAGGGACGGCTGATCGAGCTGCCGCCCTGCGATAAAAATCAGGCGTTCCGCATGCTTGCCGAGAAGCTCAGCACCTCTGCCGCAGTACCGTCGGACTACAACATCTTCGATAATGTCATCCGGCGCGAGGAACAGGCCATAACCTACCTCAAATACGGCATCGCCTGTCCGCATGCCCGCTCGGATGAGCATGGCGGCGAGCTGACTTGCGTCATCGGATGGAGCCCTGACGGCATCGACTACGGCAACACCGACGGATGGCCCGTGCACCTGATCATGATGTACTTCGTCCCCGGCTATGCCCGTAACGCCTATCTGACCGAACTGGCGACGCTCGCCCGGGCTATCGAGGACGACGAGACCAAGCACGAATTGGTCAACCTCAAGGACCTGGATGATGTCCAGTCCCGCCTCGAATCATGGATCGCGACGATTGAAGGGCGTGAAGACGCGGAAGAAGACCGCGAACAGGTGCTCCGCGCCACCAGCACAGTTCTCAGCCAACTGCTGATGCCCGACATCATCGAGATGTTGGAAGAGCGGCGGTTTAAAGACCTGCGCATTTTCCTCGTTGCGCAGCCCGCCCCGGAAATCGCGGAACTCATAGCGGCGCTTCACGCATCCGACCAGTTGCTGGTATTCCGCCTGCTGCCGCGAAGCATGGCCGGTGAGGTCTTCTCCCTGCTTGAATACCCCTCCCAAAACCTGCTGCTGGAAAACATGGCGCAGGATGAGACGCGCCATGTTCTCTCGGCACTCTCGCCGGACGACCGGACCGCGCTGTTCGAAGAGCTGCCGGCCAACGTGCTGCAAGGCCTGCTGAACCTGTTGAGTGACAAAGACCGCAAACAGGCCCTCAGCCTGCTCAGCTACCCGAAAGACAGCGTAGGGCGCTTGATGACCAACCGCTATGTCTTCGCCCGCGAAGAGTGGACCGTCGCCAGAACGCTGGAACAAATCCGCGCCATGGGCAATGATTCGGAAACCGTCATGATGATCTACATCATAGACGAGCGCGGCGTTCTGGTAGACGATTTGCTGTTGCGCAAACTGATCCTCGCCGCTCCGGAGACACCCATATCGTCTTTAATGGACCGCCAGTATGTGGCGCTGCACTCCTTGCAAGACCGCGAAGAGGCGGTCATGGTGTTCAAGAAATACGACCTTCACGCCCTTCCGGTCGTCGACTCGGAAGGTGTGCTGCTGGGGATCGTAACGAACGACGACATCCTCGATGTCTCCGAAGAAGAGGCCACCGAAGACATCCATAAGGGCGTGGCCATCATGCCCCTGAGCGCGGGCTACCTCAGGACTTCGCTCTCCATGCTGTACCGCAGCCGCATACCGTGGCTGGTGACGTTGGTGTTCGTGAATATTTTCTCCGGCGCGGGTATCGCGTACTTCGATACATTGATCGGATCGTTTGTGGCCTTGGTTTTCTTCTTGCCGTTGCTGATCGCCAGCGGCGGCAACGCCGGCGCACAGTCTGCCACGCTGGTCATCCGCGGCATGGCCCTCGGCGAATTGACGTTGAAGGATTTCTTTAAGGTTTTTTGGCGCGAGCTAGTGGTTTCGCTGAGCCTCGGTCTCTCAATGTCGGCGGCGGTGTTCTTTCTGGCTTGGTGGCGCGGCGGTATGCGCATCGGCGTGGTGGCCGCGCTCTCCATGACTCTGATCGTGATGGCTGGCAGCCTGATCGGCATGATTCTGCCGTTCATCCTGCGCAAGCTCAAGATCGACCCTGCCGTGGCCAGCAGCCCGCTGGTGACCTCGCTGGCCGATATTCTGGGGGTGTTTATTTATCTGGGCATAGCTTCCGCTTTGCTCTAACTAATGCGGGCTAAGCCCGCAACCCAATTCAATCTCACACAAAGGCTCAAAGGACACAAAGGTTTTCCCATGACAATCCATTTCCCTTCGTGCCCTTTGTGTCTTCGTGTGAGAAACAACTTGTTTTTTATTGGCCGGTAAGGCACTGAAAGAGGAAGGCATTACATGCAGACTAGAAGGGAGTTTATCGGGGGTGCGATGGCTGTATTCAGCCTTGCCGGGTGTCAGTCAGTGGGAAAGTTCGCGGCCAGGCCCGATCTCAAGTTCGGGGTCATCAGTGACACCCACGTGACCACACCGGAATCGACAGCACGCTTGCGCGAGGCGTTATGTTATTTCAGGCGGCGGGGTGCTGATGCGGTCATGATCGCAGGCGACCTCACCGACTGGGGTCTCAAAAGCGGGTATGACTATTTGGCGGAAGCGTGGAAAAACGAGATGGCCGGGACCGGCATCGAGCTGCTGATGTGCACGGGCAATCACGATTACGACGGCTGGTGGTATGGCGACATGACACTCGACATGCACATGCAGGGTTATTCCGAAGACGACGCCTTGTGTGATCTGGGAATGCGCGAATGTTGGGAAGAATCCTTCGGAGAGCAGTTCGCAGAGATTCGCCGCCGCACCATCAAGGGTTACAACTTCATCAGCGCGGAGTTCAACTGGAAAAACAAAACCTGCGGCGATGAGATGATCGCCAAATGGCTCAGCGACCATGCGGATGAATTGAAGACACCCGGACGGCCCTTTTTCTTTTTCCGCCACATGCCGATTCCGGGCACGGCGGCAGGCGCGTCCAAAGACGACAACTCCAATCCGTTGAAAACAACGCTTGATGGCTTTGCCAACTGCTTTGCTTTCACCGGACACACGCACCGGACGCTCAATGATGAAAGCTCGATCTGGCAAGACGCTTTCACCGCGATTTCGGTTCCGTCACTGAGCTACACCTCGGTGCCCCGGGGATACGACAACGGCTCCGACAGCCGCAAAGGCGACTCAAAGTTGGGAATGCGCCGGATACCTTCACGTGAAAACCTCGAACAGCCGCAAGGCTTCTTTGTCTCGGTCTATCCGAATCGGGTGGAGATCGAACGCCATGACTTCGGCGAGCGCACGGATATTGCCGATCCCTGGATCGTGCCTGAGGGCACAAAGCCCTATGCAGTCGAGGCGCATCGGAACCGGGTTCCGGTTCCGCAGTTTCCCAGTGGGGCAACTGTCCGGACGTTTGTGAGCAACGGCGACACCCGGAACGGGCGCTGGACGATTTTCATGACGCTGGAGTTCCCGGCTGCCAAAGCGACCAAGGGACGTGCCTTTGACTACGAGGTCCGGGCCGAGATGACAGACGGAACCGTAGCAGCGGTCAAGCGTTTCCTTTCGCCAACTTTTCATCGCGCCCACTGGCGGGATGCCGACATGCTGCGCTTTGACTTTGACGGGATGTCATTGCCGGACAACGGGGACTATCGGCTGAAGGTCTATCCGCGGAACAGTTTTGGAGTGGCAGGACGCCCTATCGCCTCATGTCTCTTTTCCCCGAAACCGGGTAAAGAAAAAGTGCAGAAAAAGCGCGGCTGAGAGAAGCGCTGTCAGGCTCTTTGGTGGGCTGGTTGCGCATATTAAGGTAAAAAAGCTATGTTGATGATGTTCTTGCGTAATATGGTGTTGGTCGCGGCACTGCTGCCCGGAGCGGCGGTTGCCCTGACCGGTGATTCGGTCTGTTCTGTTGACGGGACCGGAATCCTGTCCAACGGCGTGACTTTCATCGATTTCACCCTTCGTCCGGAAACGGAAAGCGCAATCCGCTGCCGGATCGAGCTGCCGTCTGCGGCGAAGTGGAACGGGGAACTCTGGGGGGTCGGTACCAGCAGCATGGGTGGTTCCGTCAGGAGGATCGGCGAATACTCGGCCGCAGGCTGCGCCGTGGCGACAACAGATCTCGGTACATCGCGGTATGTTGCCGGGGGCGACCGGGCCGGGGAGCCCCTACCCGAGGCCGTCTTCAAGGACTATTCCTGGCGTGCGACACATCTCATGACCGTCTACGCGAAACGATTTGTCGGCGAACATTACGGGACTCCGCCGCGGCGGTCGTATTTCCGCGGCGGCTCCTGCGGCGGCCGGCAGGGACTTTCCGAGGCCATGCGCTTCCCGGCCGATTATGACGGTGTCATCGCCGCAATCCCCGCGGCAATGGCGATTGTCGCCAACGCTCAGGCGCTGAACGTCTATCGGCAGACGCATGACGCATCTGGACAAGAACTTTTCACGCCGAAACAGCTTCGATTGCTCGCCGATGCGCCGATTGAGTACATGCAGAATCGTGACGTTCCGCCCTATGCGGGGTCGGTTCTCTCGAATCCTTTCCTGACTGAGGAGGAGATCGATGGCATCCTCTCGCTGGTCGCCCGAAAAGATCCGACTCTGGCCGACGCCGAATACCAGAAGCGTATGCGGGGCATCTTCCAGGGCGTCCAGGATGCGGCGGGGCGCACGATCTGCCATGGCATGCTGCCGGGGGTCTTCCATGGCGAGGCGAAGGGCATGAGCATGAAGGCTAAGGGGTTGTGCCTCCAGTCCGTTCTGCGCGATGGCGCGGCCTACCCGGCCTATCCGTCTTGGGACGACTTCGAGCGGCTGGCCGTGTCCCGGGGCGGCGAAATCAACGCGGCTTCGACGGACCTTTCGGAATTCGCCCGCCGGGGCGGCAAGCTGATCGTGACTTGCGGATGGGAGGACCAGACGACGCCGGCGCCGGAAGTCGTCTCGTGGTACGAATATCTGGTTGCCGCTCAGGGCGGACTGGAAAAGACGCAGGCCTTCTGCCGGCTCTTCCCCCTGCCGGGTGTCGCCCACGGCGGCGGACACGGACGCATCACGGTCGGAGGTGCTGCCTGTACCGGAGTCCACCTCGACCTGCTTCGCCGTTGGGTGGAAGACGGCGAAGCGCCGACGGTCTATCCTCTGTTATGGAGGCAGAAGAAGCTGACATTACCCATTCCACCCTATCCGTTGCAATGTTACTTGGATGATAACAATCGTTGGCAGACCAGGCGCTATCCGACGGAGCGGGTGCGCCATCCCCATCCGCGTTATTTTCGGACGGACAAGTTGCGATAAAAAAACCGAGCAGCACACCCCTGTCACCAACCGATTACCTTTTCGGGCTTGACGGCTTTTGTCTCCCGCCGCATAATAGTTTCCAACTTACAGGAACTGGAATGTTCCTGCGTAATCTATTAGTGTAAAAATAAAAATCAATGAGGACAAGGAATCGTATGAAACGGATTAAGATGATCGTGTTGGGCATCACACTGTTTTCCGCACTGGGCGTCTGCGCTGCGGGCACTTTCCGCGCGGGGGCGGCCAAGGGTAATATCACGCCGGAGCTTGGGGGAAGGATTGTCGGCGGATTCAGTCCGTTCCCGTCCACGCATGTGCATGACGATTTGTGGGTGCGCGTCGTGGTTCTGGATGACGGGAAAACGCGTGTGGCCCTAGCCGTGTGCGACCTGATCGGCATCTCGCAAAATGTGAGCGACAAAGCCCAGCAATTGGTGCAGGAGGAAACCGGACTGCCAGCCAGAAACCTTCTCGTTGCCGCGACGCACACCCACTCGGCGACCAGCGCCCGGGGGAACAGGGATTTTTCAGAAAAAGAATTTGAAATGGACGCGTACCAGAAGTTCGTGACCCGGCGCATCGCGGACACGGTGCGTTGCGCCGTCAACAATCTCGCGCCCGCCCAGATCGGCTGGGGCACCGCCAGCGAGCCGCGCCACGTCTTTAACCGCCGCTGGCACATGAAGCCCGGCACCAATCCAATGAATCCGCTCGGCGGGACGAATGATATCGTGCGCTTCAATCCCGGACACAACAACCCGAACAAGATCAAGCCCGCCGGTCCCACCGATCCCGAAATCTGCTTCTTCGCCTTGCAGACCCCGGAAGGTAAGCCGGTCGCGTTATTCGCGAACTACTCCCTGCACTATGTGGGCGGCGTGCGCGGCGCGGACATCTCAGCAGACTACTTCGGGATGTTCAACGACCGCATCCAGCAGTTGCTCGGCGCAGACCGGCAATCCCCCTCCTTTATCTCCATCCTCAGCAATGGGACCAGCGGCGATATCAACAACATCGACTTCTCCAAAGAACGCCAGAAATTGCCCCCGTACGAAAAAATGCGGATCGTGGCTAATGACGTGGCGGAAAAGGTGCATGCCGCCTACCGGGAACTCAAGTGGCACGACCATGTAACTGTCGGCGCCACGTTCGAGGAACTCGAACTTCAGTTGCGCAAGCCCACGCCCGAACAGCTTGCGTATGCCAAAGCCTTCTTTGCCGAACAGAAGGAGAACGCCAAACCAGACCCGTGGCGCAAAAGTTACGCGAACCGGATCATGCAGCACGACTGCGCGCCCGCGACGTGGAAGTTCCCCTTGCAGGCCTTCCGGATCGGCGACGTCGGCATCTCATGCATACCGTTCGAGGTCTTCTGCGAGATCGGCTTAGAGTTAAAGCAGCGCGTGCCGTTCAAGCCGTCGTTCACCGTGGAACTCGCGAACGGGACTTACGGTTACCTGCCGACCCCCAGACAACACGCGCTGGGCGGTTACGAGACCTGGCTCGGCTCCAACCGGGTCGAGATCGACGCTTCAACCAAGATCGTCGACCGCCTGCTGGAGATGTTCACACGCCTGCAAAAAGGCGAGTGACAGGGAAATAGGTAAAAAGTAATAGGTAATAGGTAAGAAGTAATAGGTAAAAAGTCGGGAACGCGGCGTTCGCCCGCCGCACCTATTTGGTGTGAACGCAACTTGGAGTGCGGTGACAAAAGCCGCGCTGTGCGCGGGCCGCGGCACCGCTTTGCGGCCTGTCCGAGTTAAAGCGGCGTCGCACGGGATACCGCTTGCCGCCGCACTCCAAATCCGTTCGCCAGACCTGCGGAACATCGGTATCGAAATCAACTGCTCTTTTTAGGTTAATAGTAGGGTTGGCTTTCCCCTCTTCGCTTCTTTCCCTCTTTTTCGATCCCGATAGCGATACCTCAGACCGGGAGGGGCAAGCGTCTGCTTGCCCGGACGAGCAGACGCTCGTCCCTCCCAAAAACTCCTAATTCCTGATTCCTAACTCCTGATTCCGCGCGCCGCGCGGCACGCTCTTTCCGCTTTCCGGTTGACCGTTTCCACCTCCCTTAGTATAGTATGCAGTAATCATTGGGGTCGGCATGCTTCCGGCTTTCGGCTCAGCATGTGGAGTGCTGGTGGAAGAAATCTTAACCTTAAAGGAGATCGGAAATGGACAACGTGAGCATGACTTGTAAGGTGAAACATTCCCTAGGAATGAACGGGCGCGGTATCGCGCTTTTTCTTGTGCTGTCGGCCTTCTGCCACAGCGCGACGGCGGCGGATCAGTCGCTGACATGGACGGCGGGCGGGACGCCGGACACGCTCGGCGCGAACAACGAACTTGTCTTCACCTACGACGCGAACGACAAGGTGCAGACCCTTGCCGCGACGATCGCCGCGGGGGATACGATCACGCTTTTCGGCGACGCCCTCGAATTCGCGGCGGACGCCGTCCTGACGCTGTCCGGCCCGGGCGGCTTCGTGATCTCGAACGCCCTCACCGGCGTGAACGGCCTCACAGTGACGAACGCGCAGAACGCCGCCCTCGTCGAATACGACGGCTCCCAAGGCGGCGGCTCGCTTGTAACCGACACCTTCAAGACGGTCTTCCCCGGCTGCGACCTGGACGACATCACCCTGCTCTACGCAAACAACAGATTTTCGGGCCTCTCCAATCCGCAGATCTGTTATCCGTACCTAGTGCGGCGGATGTCTGCGGGCGGCGAGAAGACAATGACAGCCCAGATGCAAATATGCTACTACGACAAGGGCTACATTACGAAGGCCGCGTTTCTGGAATTGCGGCAGTCGGGTGCCGACATTGAGGGACGTCTCCAATATCGTGGCTGTTATGCGTGGGTAAACTGTGAAGGCGAGGACATGTGGAACCTCTGGCAGCTCTGGGAGTCCGAACCGAACACCAACGTCAATACCAAAGTGATGAGGATGGACTATAGCGTCTATAGACTGACGGCGATGTGGACGGGCGCGCCGGGCGTGAGCCTGCGCGGCGACCTCTCCGGGCTGGGCGGCGCGCTGACCGTGGCGCAGGGCGCCTCGGCGGACATCCTCGGCGCGGCGGCTGCGCCGCCCACCTCCTCCATATCCGGGCAGCTCATCATCGGCGACACCGATGTGTCGCTGAACGGAACGACGGGCGGCGACAGCAACGGGATGCTGGTGCTGGCCGCCACCCGGGCGGGCGGCTACACGGTGACGCTGGAGAACGGCTACCTCAACAGGATGGCCGCCAAGCTGGGACAGGCGGATAGGTATAAAGACCTGACGCGAATGGATGTCTGCGGGCGCCTCATCATCAAGGGCGACAGCGCGGCGGGCAAGACCATGACGTGCAAGGTGAAAAGCTGGTCGGCGTTCCCGACGAACGGCGTCGTGGAGGTGCGCGACGGCGGCGTCCTCGATTTGACGGAACTCGCAAATCGAGGGTCGCCGAATAACGACAGCTATCAGAACGACACGGCGACGATCCGCGTCTACAGGGGCGGCGTTGTCCGCCACTACAACAACTGGACGACGCTCAACGAGCAGAAGATCGAGCTTTGCGGTGGCGCGTTCAGCTCGTCGCGCACAAGCGGCGTCACCTTCAGTTACCAGAACAACATGCTTTTCGAGGACGGGGCGATCCTCGAGAGCGGGGGTGCCACGTTCTGGACCGGGAACACGTCCGATCCGTCCTGGAAGGTCCGCGGCACCGCGCCTTCGTATTGCAATGCGCCGCTGCAGATACTGGGAAAGTCGCCGCGGCGGGTCATGGCGTTAGACGTGGCGGACGTGACGGGCGATGACCGGCCGGACTTTGTTTTCCAGGGTTCTATCTCCATGTATAAGAACCACGAAAATGGCGGACTCAACAAGCTCGGCATCGGCACGGCGCTGCTGAACGGCGCGTTCAGCCTGAGCAACGGCGTGCAGGTGACCTGCGGCACGCTGGTTCTGGGCATCAGCGACGGGTGGACGGGGACGGGAGCGTTGACGCTGGCCGGCGGCACGTTCGCGGTCTCTAACGGCACGTCGAACGCCATCAACGCGCCGATGAAGGTCACCGCGCGCGGCGGCACGATCCATCTGGGCGAGAACGCCACGCTGTCCTTCGCGGACTCCAGCGGAGAAACGTGGGGCGGCGCCGTGACCGTGAGCGGATTCCGGGAGGATGCGCTGCGGTTCGGAACATCGAAGACGGCCCTTACCGAGGCGCAGGAAAGTCTGCTCTGTACGCCGTGCGGGGGACGCCTTTACATCCGTTCCAGTGGATATATCACGGCGTCCAACCCAAATGGAACGCAGGTTATTATCAAATGAATGCGCTGGAGCAAAATCGCATGAAACGGATCAAGACGGCCGTGTTGGGTGTCACGTTGTTTTCAACACTGGGGGTCAGCGCTGCGGACGCTTTCCGCGCGGGGGCGGCCAAGGGAAATATCACGCCGGAGCTTGGCGGAAAGATTGCCGGCAGTTTCAAGCCGTTCCCGGCCGCGCATGTGCATGACGATTTGTGGGTGCGCGCCGTGGTTCTGGATGACGGGAAAACGCGTGTGGCCCTGGCCGTGTGCGACCTGATCGGCATCTCGCAAGAGGTGAGCGACAAAGCCCGGCAACTGGTGCAGGAGGAAACCGGACTGCCCGCCAGAAACCTTCTCGTCGCCGCGACGCACACCCACTCGGCGACCAGCGCCGGGAGGAGTAGAAATTTTTCAGAAGAAGAATTTGAAATGGACGAGTACCAGAAGTTCGTGACCCGGCGCATCGCGGACACGGTGCGCTGCGCCGTCAACAATCTCGCGCCCGCCCAGATCGGCTGGGGCGCCGCCAGCGAGCCGCGCCACGTCTTCAACCGCCGCTGGCACATGAAGCCCGGCACGGTGCCGACGAACCCGCTCGGCGGGACGAACGACGCCGTGCTGTTCAACCCCGGGCATCGCAACCCGAACAAGATCAAGCCGGCCGGCCCCACCGACCCCGAGATCTGCTTCTTCGCCCTGCAGACCCCGGAAGGGAGGCCGCTCGCGCTGTTCGCGAACTACTCCCTGCACTATGTGGGCGGCGTGCGCCGCGCAGACATCTCGGCCGACTACTTCGGGATGTTCAACGACCGCATCCAGCAACTCCTCAGCGCGGACCGGCAGTCCCCGCCCTTCATCTCCATCCTCAGCAACGGGAGCAGCGGCGACATCAACAACATCGACTTCTCCAAAGAACACCAGAAAATGCCCCCGTACGCGAAAATGCGGATCGTGGCTAATGACGTGGCGGAAAAGGTGCATGCCGCTTACCGGGAACTCAAGTGGCACGACCATGCGACCATCGGCGCCGCGTTCGAGGAGATCGAGCTTAAACTGCGCAAGCCCACGTCCGAACAGCTTGCGCTGGCGGAAACCTTCTTCGCCGAACAGAAGAAGACCCCTAAACCCAAGCTGGTACACCCGTTGCAACCGAATTACGCGCACCGGACCATGCGGCAAGACCGCGCTCCCGCGACATGGAAGTTCCCCTTGCAGACCCTCCGGATCGGCGATGTCGGCATCTCATGCATACCGTTCGAGGTCTTCTGCGAGATCGGCTTAGAGTTAAAGCAGCGCGTACCGTTCAAGCCGTCGTTCACCGTGGAACTCGCGAACGGGTCTTACGGTTACCTGCCGACCCCCAGACAACACGCGCTGGGCGGTTACGAGACCTGGCTCGGCACCAACCGGGTCGAGACCGACGCATCAACCAAGATCGTCGACCGCCTGCTGGAGATGTTCACGCGCCTGCAAAAAGGCGAGTGACAGGGGGATAGGTAAAAAGTAAGTGGTAAGTGGTAAGTGGCAGGGTGTCGTGAACGCGGGCGTTCGCCCGCTGGTAGGGACGGCTCGCTGAGCCGTCTGCGGCGGTTTCGGCGAAACCGCCCTACCGGAAGGGAAAACACTCAAGGAATAAAACTCCTGGTCTGAGGCACCTTCCAAAATCACCCGCGCAACGGGCCATTCTTAATCATGTCAATCTTGTCAATCATGTCTCTTACCCTTTCCAACTGAACTCTGGCTCATGAATCCTAGGTGCGGTGCAACGAAGTAAAACCACACCCTATTACCTTCTTGCTTTCCTCGTTGAGGTTGACTCTTCTTGCCCTCTCTCACTACAATGGCGCTAATCACAGAAAACTGGTGTTTTCCAATCTGCCAGTGAAACGGTGCGTGGCGCATCGCAGAAAAGACGAAAGGCCTGAATCATGATAAAGACAGTTATGTGCTGGAAACCGGATAAGGGGAAAATGCTGCGCCATTTTTTCAAATTTGCTACGGCGGCTATGGTGGGCGTGTTGTTATTTGCCGGCGATACGTTTGCCGGAATGACAGACGGACGCATGTCTTATGACCTCGTCATCTATGGCGGTTCATCCGCCGGTATCGCCGCGGCAGTCCAGGCAAAACGTATGGGGATAAAGGCCGTAGTGATCGAACCGACGTTCCGTATCGGCGGTCTCACCACCGGCGGATTGGGGCAGACCGACATTGGCAATAAGGAGGCGTACGGCGGCATCGCGCTGGAGTATTACAAGGACGTCCGCCGGTGGTATTCCGATCCGGCGCATTGGAAGTATGAGAAACCGTCGGAATACGCGCCGGACGGACAGTGTAAAGGCACTCTGGGTGCGGAGTCGATGTGGACGTTCGAGCCTTCTGCCGCGCTCGCGATTCTCGAGGGATGGGAGCGCCGCGACGGACTGGAGATCGTGCGCGGTGAACGCCTGGACCGCAGCTCAGGCGGTGTGACGGTCGAGCAGGGTCGTATTGCCACCCTTCGCACAGAGAGCGGGCGGGTCTTCCGTGCCAAGTGTTTCATAGACGCGACTTACGAGGGTGATTTGATGGCCGCCGCCGGTGTTTCGTACATCGTCGGGCGTGAGTCCAACACGCAGTATGGCGAACAGTATAACGGCATCCAGACCGCAAACGCAGTGTCCCACCAGTTTTTCACCGGTGTCGATCCTTATGTCGTTAAGGGCGATCCGTCAAGCGGCCTTCTGCCGGATGTCGAGCCGTACAATCCGGACGAAAAGGACGGTGACAGCGACAAACGCGTGCAGGCGTATTGCTTCCGGATGTGCCTGACGGACGTTCCCGAGAACCGCATCCCGTTTACGAAGCCCGAAGGTTATGACGAGCTTGAGTTCGAACTGTTGTTCCGTAATTTCGAGCAGCGCGCGGCGCATCCCGAAGAGGTGAAGGGGTATCTGGTGGGTTTGTGCTGGATCAATTCCCGGATGCCGTGCCGCAAGACGGACACCAACAACCGGCATGCGTTTTCCACCGATTACATCGGCGGCAACTGGAACTGGCCGGAGGCCTCCTATGCCGAGCGCGACAAAATTTATGAACGGCACCTTCAACGCCAGCGCGGGCTGATGTGGACGCTGGCCTATCATCCGCGGATTCCTGAGTACGTGCGCAATGAGGTATCGAGGTGGGGCACGTGTAAGGACGAGTTTCTGGACAAGTCCTCGCCCGGCGGCGGCTGGCAACGCCAGCTCTACGTGCGCGAGGCGCGGCGCATGATCGGCGAGTACGTGATGACCGAGCATGATTGCGCCAAGCGGCGGTTAGCACCCAAGCCGGTTGCTAAGGGGGCTTACGGCTTTGACTCCCATCATGTGCGGCGGCGTGTCGGGCCGAACGGATTCGTCCTTAACGAGGGCGATGTCCAGATCCGTACCGGCAAGGGGCCGTACGGTATCGCCTACGGGTCGATCATTCCGAAGTGTGCCGAGTGCCGCAATCTGCTTGTTCCGGTTTGCCTCTCTGCCTCTCACATCGCTCATGGCTCCATTCGCATGGAACCGGTGTTCTTCGCGCTCGGTCAGGCCGCTGGTACTGCGGCGGCGATTGCGGTGACGGACGGCGTAGATGTGCAGAGCGTAGACTATGCGAAACTCGCCGCCCGCCTGGAACAAGACGGGCAGGTATTCAAGTGAATCTTCTAGCAGCAAATTCGAACATCATGTGCGATGGCTTCCGCAATGCATGAAACTTGAAATCAATTGGGTGTCGAATAATGAGGTGCCAATTTGGCACCTCAAAATCAGCGTTAAGGACAAACTCGGAATCATCATTCATACGCACATACACCGGTGCGCGGAGAATTGGCGAGTTTGAGGAAATAACATGAGAAGCCCATTAGACAAGCCGACTCCCCTACTCAGACGTTGAGCGCAGCATTATCCTTGCGGACACGCTTGAGATCGAGCTTGTCTAGGTCGATGTCGAGTTCGCCGAGCGGTTTCGCCGTGCGCCACGCGCCACGGGTGAAGTCGGGCACGTCGATCGATTGCGAACGGTTGCGAACGCTCTTTTCGCTCAGTTCGCAAATCGAGCACCAAGCCGCGAGATCATAGACATCCGTGTCGAGCGGCAGCCCGTTTTGCAGACAGTACGCCCAGCGGAGATCCATAATGAAGTCCATGCCGCCGTGGCCACCAACTTCCGCGGCGATCTTGCCGACCTTTTTCCAAAGCGGATGTTTGTACTTCAAACGGAACTCTTCAGCTTTCGCCTCGTCGAAAAACTGGCGGATGCCGCTGCCCGGTTTCTCCTCAACACCGATCTTGTAGACGGTCTTCTCCTTTCCATAGACACGCCAAGGCATCCCCCAAAAAACACCCTTGGTTCCTGAGGCAAGGATTATACGCGTGTAGGGGCGCGGGCTGGACACGTCATGCTGGATCTGGATGGCCTTCCCCTGCGCCGTTTTAACAAGCGTCACATTCATGTCACCCATCGCGATCTTCTTGCCAAAACGCCAGTCTCCCTCAGCATAATGATCCCGCGCATACTTCTCGAAACCAGCCTGCTGGGATTCGAGCGAGACCAGGTAGTCGAAACGGTCACCGCGATTGATGTCCATCGTCAACGCCATGGGGCCAAGACCGTGTGTCGGGTAATGGTTGCCCTGGTGCTCCGCATTCCAGTGAAGACGCCAGTCCTTGTAGTAGCCCTCCCAACAACCCCGGCGCAGGTCGTGGACATAGCCACACTCGCCATAGTTGAGATCCCCTAGAACACCGCTCTGTGTAAGCGAGAGCATCAGCATCTCCATTTCACCGTAGCAACAATTCTCAAGCTGCATGCAATTCAGGCGCGTTGCTTCGCTCGTCTCGACAAGCTCCCAGCATTCGTCCACCGTAAACGCCGCAGGCACCTCTGTTAAGACATGCATCCCGGCTCGCATCGCATAAAGCGCGATCGGCACATGGAGCGCCCACGGTGTCGCGGAATAGACGACGTCGACCCCGTCCCAGTCGCAAAGCTCCTTCCAACTCTCCTCCTTGCCGGAGAATGTCCGCTTCGCCGGGGGCAGTTTCTCGTCCTTGAGCCACTTCACCTGAGCGGCGACCATCTCTTCACGAATGTCGCAAAGCGCCGTAATTTCGACACCGGGGAGCATCGCGATCCGATGCACAGCCCCGCGGCCACGGTTGCCGAGGCCGATGATGCCGACACGCACCCGGGACATCGGCGCACACCGGAACCCCTGCATCGGCGCTCCGGCTGTACCGGTCAGCTTGAACCCCGTCGACGTGCAACCGGCAGCAAACGCCATCGCTCCCATCCACGCCGTGCCCTTTAGGAATTTGCGTCTGTTTGTTTCCTGCATTTTCGACTCTCCTTGATTATGCGCCAGACGTACATCACTCCGATCGTCCCCAGCACAATGAATATTTCCAACACGAAAGCTTGTGTGTTTTTCGCGAGATGCGGCAGCACTCCCTGCGCCACGGTCTCTCCAAAGGCCTTCAGCACCGGACGGAAGAAGTTCGAGACAAAATACGCTGTCAGCGCCACCTGTCCGAAGAGGAGCACCAGCCACCAGCCGCGCCGCACCATCAAGATATCGCAAAGGATATAAAGTAACGCCAGCGCCAAGACGCTCCACCCCATCGCCAATGCCGTGAAGCTCAAGGTGTAGATCGGTTTGATGACCGGAATCCATGGCGACACGCCGAAACCGAGCGCCAGCAGCGCCACGGCGTAGACGAAGAGGGTCGCCGCCTTGCGGCGCTCGGACCAAGCGGAACGAAGTATCTCAGTCGCAAAATATCCGCATAACGTCATAACCGCGAACATCAGCGATGTCGGGAACCATGTGTAATAGCTCGGTTTCGCCAGCCGCACGTGTCCCGCAGGATAGATCGCCTGCCGAATCGGCAACTCGAACTTGAACGCCGCATTGCCGAATTCGGAATAATCGCCGCCAAAGGCTAAAAACAAAGTGTACACGAGCGCCATTACGACCGTGACCGCTATGGCAAACGTACGGTTCTGGACGCACATCACCGCTGCCGTAACCAGATAACCGACGGCGATTGCCTGCAAGGTGTTCGCATACGGCGCCATCTTAAGGGGATCTAGCGAGGCCCACTGACCTTGTACAAGTCCGCCCAAAAACCACAGCATCGCCACGCGCACCAAAACGTGTTTCCAAAAGATCGACTTGCCTTCTGCCAGACGCTTTCCCAACGCAAAGGGAATAGCCGCGCCGCACATGAAGATGAAGAGCGGCATGATGATGTCCCAAAGCGTAAAACCGGACCAGTTGTGCCGGAACTGGCCGATGAACCACGGCGAACACCAGTGCCACGCCTCGTGCGACCGCCGAATCAACGGACCGATTGCCACCAGCAGCAACATGTCTAGTCCCCGCAGCACATCCAGAGAAAAGAGTCGGCCCTTCATTCGATTCGTAGTGTCCACAGTTGCAATCTCAACCTTTCTGACAGATACCGGTCCTTGAATTCAGGAGTATGCGCCCACTTGCCAGAGATGTTCATAGTCTCGATTCCCGGACACTCCTTGAACGAACCTAGTTGCTCGCGCGGAACAACCGTCACCTTGCCTGCCCCCGTCTCAAGCACTTCGAGCGCCGCGTACAGGAAATCCGCAGGGCCGATCTTCTTGTTGCCGACCGTGAAATAGGCCGGCAGAAACGTCGTGAGGTCGATGCCCTTCGCCGCTGCCCGCAGCTCGTCGGCTGAAACCTCCGTTGGCTCTGTCACACCCTGCGGACGGGAAAGAAACCCGTAGACCTTGCCCGGCACGTATTGCGCTTCGCCGCGCAACAACCGCACGGCCGCCTGAAACGCATCGGCAACCGACCAGGACGCGGGAACGCGTATGGCATTGAAATCCTTCAGCAGCGCTGCACGGATCGCGGGCACATCTTTCGTCTCGATCGGGCGGCGCGGCTTGAGCGACGCCTTCATCGCTTCGAAATCAGTGATCTCGAAACGTTCGTCGGCCTTCATTGCGCGGATAAACGCCCGGAAACGCTCGTAGTAGATTGCCGTGTCCGCTGGATTACGATCCGGCGCCACATTCCATTCGCGCCACTTGACGTGGTTGCCCTTAGAATAGTTCAAGCCGTCCCAATGACGCGTCTTGACAGCCATATGCGGATGCATGTAGAGACACAGAAGGTCGTATTTCGCCAGACGTTCGAGCACCGCCTTGAAGTCCGGGCAGGGTTTCCCTTCCCGCGGGAGCATCGATTCCAGATGGAAATCGAGGGAATACGGTGCGTGATATTGGTTGAAGTACCAAAGGCCGCCGACTGTGTGTCCCGGACGAACCACCATACCGGCATAAAGCTTACTCTCCTTATCATTGGTCATGCCGCATCCGGCTGAAAAGGGAATGCCGAGATCGGAGTAAACATCCATTGCGACCGCTGAGACGCTATTCCCCGGCGGACACCAAAAAACGCACCGACTCTCACCGAACGCCGCATCCAACATACCGAGTGTCTTGGCTTCATCCGCCATTGTCAGGCGGTACGCCTGCTCGTAACTCGGGTGGTCACCGAGTTCAGCGATATCGGGATGCCGCGTATGGTAAAGCGTCTGAGAGCCGATGACATGGCCCTCCAGAGCTTCGATGACATCGTAACGTTTGAGTTCGAGCAGCCGTGTCGCCAGATAACCGACGACATTGAAGTTGCCGCGCACATCTTCCGAGGCCAACATATTCGCGATGTCACGAATCGCGTCATTCGAACGGTCACAAGTGTAGTCCTCTGTATCAAAGAGGAACATGATCTTAGTATTAGCCTCGGTAGCCAACGCGGCGAGCAACGCCGTTAAAAACAATAGTTTTTTCATACTTCCTTTCCTCATTCGTATCGCCCCGGACGACGCAGAATCATGGTGCGTTGTCCCGCAATTTCAACATCAACAATGGTGATATCCGATTTTGCATCGTAATAGGTCAGCGCTTTCACCGTGTAAGGACGATCCAAGCCCCTCACGTTTTCGATCGCAAACGGTTTGTCTCCGTCCAACATGCATTCACCGAGTTTGTCACGCGCATGTTTCGGCTTGAACTCGATGTGGTTCTCACGGAGCGACCGGACCCGCGGTGCGGTCTGGCCCCTAGCGGTTGTCGCCAGTTGCGCCCTTTGCTCCGCAGGATCCACCCTCAACTCAATCTCGCTGCTGCCTTTGGCAAACCGCACCGTAAAGGGCTGCGACAGATCTTTTACTTCATATGATCTGATTTTCCCGGGCGGCACCATCTCGGGCACCCATTTCATACCAAGCTTGCCATCCGGGTATTGTATCAGTTCGCGGAAGACCAGCCAACCGCCCCAGCCCCAATAATGGCGCAGCCACCCCGCGTAAATCCTACGGTTGCCCTTCCAACTCGCCACCATCGGCACGGATAAACCGTCGTAGATGTCATCACCCGTTGCCGTCCAGTCAATATAGTCGACTCCGTTCGTAGAATGGTCGAACCAGTGGAATCCTTGGAGAATGTAGTGATGCCCGTTCCATTCAAACGGGCAAGGGCAATCCCCTCCCGATGTCTTGGGGTTGTTCACCTTCTTCCAGTCCCACGGCTCTTTGCCCCCTGCAACAAACAGGTCATTGGCGCCCCCCATGCCGAACTTTCCGTCCAGACGGTTGTAGACGCTCGGATTTTGATCAAAAGTGATGCACACCCCCGATTTGCGGAAGTGTATCCCGTCCTCCGACTCCGCATAGGTGCCGCCGATCGGCAAAAGCGGCGCGAGTTCGGAATAGAGGAACGGAGGCGTTTTACGGTTGTCGACGGTTTTGGACGCATCCACAAAACGCGTCGTATGCAAACCATATGCGAGACAAAGCTTGCCGTTCCATTCAAACGGCGTACCGGTGCCGCAGGTCTCGAATTCATCCTCCAGCGGAACAGCCGTCGGATGTTCGACCCAATTCACAAGGTCGGCTGAGGATATGTGCTCGAAACGATGCCGTCCGGTGCTGTTGCCGGAATTATGGTGACGGCGATCATGGAGATAGAACACATGCAGACGGCCCTTCCAACTTCCAAGCACAACATCACCCACCCACGTGTTGAATCCGTCCGGCGTCCAATACTGGAACGGCCGTGTAATCGGCTTCGCGTCCGGACGTTTCCGGAAGATCGGTAGCGGCCTGACTGCTGGCGAGACGAAGTTCGCCATCCTTACACGCGCCGAAAGTATGGTCTCCACGGCATCAGACGGCCACGCGACCGGATGCGCAGGAACCGGCATCTCCTCGTCAAAATGCTCTCCGTCGACTTCAATAGAGAAATGGCCAGAGGCAAAATCAAGGCGCACCTCGTGTTCAGCTTGCAGATCCCCCAGCACGCCGAGCGGGACACCGATCCGGCCAGCCTTCTCGCATATGATCGCTTCTAGTACCGGACAGCTTCCGTCCGGCAGACGGAAGTTGAGGTAGTTGCCGAATCCCGCATCGTAATCACTTAGGGACGGCTCGTTCCCCGCTAGGCGAAAGCCGACCTTCAACGCGCCAACCGAATAGAGCGGCTCATCGGCCTTGACGTTTCGACAATCCACCTTTAACGTGACGGTGAACCCATCACGTTTGAGGGACTCCTGCGTTAAACAGACGTTCTTCGTAGCCGTTCCATCCGCCCGCACGATTACCGCAAGGGTCACCAGACCCGCAAACAGTATTCTTTTCAACGCCTATCCTCCTTTTCGGCGCAATGGTGGATGCCCAATGCGCGAAGATCACCCTTGAACCAGACGAGTTTCCGGCTGGGCGCGATATCGGCGGTGACGATGTGACCGCCGAAAATAGCCGGTCGGAACGCGTAGCCGCGCCGGTCGAACGGATAGGATTTTTCCCTGTCATTCACCCGAAAAACAATGTTGTGGAAGTCATACGACACTTCCAGCGCGTTCCATGCGTCATTCGCTACATCGAGCCCCGTGTCGAAGCGCGCTGTGCTGTGCTCGGGGTCCTGCAGGTCGCGATCGCCCCACATGGCGTACAGTTTGCCATTGCGGATGAACAAGCAAAGCGAGGCGCGCCATAACGCCGAATGGCGGAAGAGCACCATATCCTCTATGGCGTAATGCGGACGGAACTCTGCGCGGAACGTGAAGGCATTGAGCGGGAACGCCTCGATCGGCAATGTGAGATAATCATCCACGCCGTCGAAACGGAGCATCCAACGCCCAGTCTCCTCGACCCACTTCGGGGCGAAGTCGCCTCCGCTCATCCCCTCGAACGCGCGCTTTTCGCTCATCGGCCCCTCGCAGTAGCCGCCGGCAAGCGTGCCGTTATAGCGCGGATGCCATGTGTTGGCGATGGCGTCACCGCATTCCGGTGAGAACACGTAGTCGATTCGGGGAACAAGCACATCCGGAACCTTGAAGTAAGCAGGACGCTTGGCCCATTCGTCGAAGCACCCCACATCCACCGTCGGCGCTGCAGGCGCGGGGGCCGGGATGATCGGCCCTGACCGCCAGATACGCCCCCGCACGGAAATTGCCCGCAGGTGGAAGACGGGCGCGGGATTGTCATTTCTCACCCTCCCCGACCACGCGATTTCGCGACCGCCCAGACGCGCCGGGATGTCCGGCAGATTGTCCACACGCGTAACGTCCACACGGAACCCGTTCTCTTTAGAGAGCACTGCCGACCACGCCCCGTGCTTCAGCACGGTACTCACCGGAATCTCGGCTTTTGTCCCGTCCCACGCGGCGGAAGCATCAAGTGTGATCCTCGCCTCCGCCGATTTCGCCTTGGGTATCTGCACGAAATACGGCGTTTCCGAACTGTAGAAATAGGTGCGGAAACGGTACTTGCCGTCACCCCGACGGATGATTTCATCGGGATTGACGTTCGCCTTCCAGTCTTGAGTAAAGACGATACCTTCCGTGTCCTTCACTATCACATCCACATACTTGGAGCCGCCGCTGCCGGGGCGTGTCGTGAACGAGAGCCGGATGATGTCGTTCACCGCAGTGTCGTACTCGTTCGTCGTCGAACAGGCCGCCACCTCGTCTTCATCCGCCACCAGTTCCACGCTCGCGAGTTCTTCGCCGAACGCGAGATTCGCCTTGAATGCGTATTCACGCTTTGCCGTGCGTGTCACCGCGAAATCGCACTTTGTCGGTACAAGGAGATCGCGCAGCGCACCGCGCACCTCCTTGTAGTTCCACCGCGAGGTCGCATCCACGCGCAGCGGGTGGAATCCACGGTAGGACACACCATCCACCACAAGAGCCGGCACGATCGCCGAGCCAGCCGGGAATTCGCCGCCCGGCACCGAATAGGTGATGGAGGCGAGTGTATCCGTGCGCATCTTTTCAATGGGGAACGCTGTTAGCCGCGCTCCCGCAGCGTTGTAGAGTTCGAGTTGCACGTCGTGTGACGGCGCGTTCTCCCCCGCAGGGATATTCAACACTTCGAAACGTACGGTTTCGCCCGGCTTGAAAGTGATCGGATGCGAAAGGACGATGTTCGGAACAGAGGGATCGTCACCGGGATAGGTCTCTGGCGGACGACCGCGCATGAGATTCGCATAGTGGCGGATGAGGCGTCCCAGAGTCTGTCCGCTGTAGACCGTGGGCTGGAACATGGTGTTCTCATTCACCTCGTTCCATTCGAAAAAGACGAGATAGTCGGGATTGAGGGGCAGCACAGACGCCATTGAATTACGCAGCGTGGAGGTGCCGAACTCGCCATGGTTCATGCCGCTAAAGTGGTTGATGTAACCCTGGATGATATAGAAGCCCAGTATCTTGTCAGCATATTCCGGGCGCGCGTAAACCTCCTTCAGCGCCGGCGTAAGACACTCGTTGAGAAATTCGAGGTCGAAATATGAGCAGTAGGGGCCGAGTGCATCGCGGCGATACTCGCCCGTGTGGAGGTGGAGCCCGTCCGCCACGTCGAGCGTGTCGCTTATCAGCTTCACGAGTTCAGCCTTTTCCTGCTCGTCCAGATGCCCCTTCGTGCGGAACACCCGGCGCAGTTTTGATATGGCCCTGAATTCGAGATCG
>Ga0255347_1000700_pt1 | contig 58953 bp, 56 predicted proteins | sample wastewater_treat_2_FD_192479 | JGI IMG/M metagenome (GOLD analysis project Ga0255347, IMG submission 192479) | Wastewater microbial communities from Lulu Island WWTP, Vancouver, Canada - plant24 | ecosystem: Engineered > WWTP > Wastewater > Unclassified | place: Canada: Vancouver, British...
GGCATTGCGCGATATTTGCGGCATCGCGTCCGTCGGTCTTGACCCGCTTCCCGCCGCGCGGGGACGGCAGCGTGGTGGGCGCCAGAATGATGCTTTCAATCTTCGCTTTGGTTAACTGATGGTACAGCGTGTATCCCAGACATCCTGCCTCATAGCCGCAGACGATCCGCGCTTCCTGCCCATATTTCTCCCTAAGACGGTGCACATAGGTAACGATCCGGCGGTAATCACTGTCTGTCTTAACGATGCCTGTCGGTTGTTTCATATCCAAAGCAAAATGTGCCAAAGTAAAACTGTCCCGATGAACATCCATTCCTACGTAAAGTGTGCTATAATGTTTCATGTAATGCCTCCTATTTTTTGTATGTGGTAACCCCTGTGGATAGTAGTTTCATACTCATCTTACAGGTGAATCCTCGTTCCTACAAATCCCGGGGGCATTACATATTGTCTGATCTGACCGGAATTACTATTCAAAGGCGTCGCTTTGCTCCGTCGCTTTGCTGGCTTCCTCAGCCTTGAGCGTTGCGATCAGCCGCTCATGCGTGATGCCGTTGAAGGCCTGGCCTTTGCGGTTGCGCACGGACACCGTGCCCTCCTCAGCTTCACGGTCCCCGATAACCAGCATATAGGGTATTTTCATCAATTGCGCTTCGCGCACCTTGAAGCCGATCTTCTCGTTGCGCAAGTCGAGTTCCACGCGCAGCCCGGCTTTTTCCATTTCTGCCTTCAGGGCTTTGGCGGCTGCGTCCGCGCGCTCGGTGATGGTCAGGATGCGCGCCTGCACGGGGGAGAGCCACAGGGGGAAAGCGCCGCCGAAGTGCTCGGTCAGAATGCCGATGAACCGTTCCATGGAGCCCAGCACAGTGCGGTGAATCATGACCGGGCGGTGCTTTTCTCCATCAGGGCCTGTATAGGTCATATCAAAACGCTCGGGCAGATTCATGTCCAGCTGCAGCGTGCCGCACTGCCAGCCGCGACCCAGGCTGTCCTGCAGGTGAAAATCGATCTTGGGGCCATAAAAGGCGCCATCGCCCTCGTTGACGGTATAGGGTACCTGCATCTCATCCAGCGCCTCTTGCAGCGCGCGGATGGACAGGTCCCACATCTCATCAGAGCCAATGCTGTTTTCAGGTCGGGTGGACAGTTCCACTTTGTAGGAGAAACCAAAGTCCCTGTAGACCCTGTCCTCCAGTTTATACACGCCGATGATCTCGTCCTTGATTTGCTCTGGCGTCATATACAGGTGGGCATCATCCTGGGTGAAAGCGCGCACGCGCATCAGGCCATGCAACGCGCCTGATTTTTCATGGCGGTGCACAAGACCCAATTCCGCCACGCGCGCCGGCAAATCCCTGTAGGACCACAGCCTGCGCTTATAAGCCAGGATACCGCCGGGGCAATTCATGGGCTTGATGGCAAATTCCTGTTCATCAATCTGAAGCGTGTACATATTCTCGCGGTAGTTTTCCCAGTGACCGCTTTGCTCCCACAATTCCTGGCTGAGGATCAGGGGCGTTTTGATTTCTTCATAGCCTGCCTGGCGGTGGATTTTCCGCCAGTAATCCTCCAGAAGATTGCGCAGCACCATGCCCTTGGCGTAAAAGAAGGGGAAGCCCGGGCCTTCCTCCATCAGGTCAAACAAATCCAGCTCGCGTCCCAGCTTGCGGTGGTCGCGCTTTTTCGCCTCCTCAATGCGCGCCAGATGGGCCTCCAGATCGGCTTTGTCTGTGAAGGCAGTGCCATAGACCCGCTGCAGCATCTTGTTTTTTTCGCTGCCGCGCCAGTAGGCGCCGGCCAGGCTGGTCAGCTTGAAAGCCTTGATTTTACCGGTAGAAGGCAGGTGCGGACCGGCGCACAGATCAATAAACTCGCCCTGCCTGTAAAAGGACAGCTCCTCATCCTCCGGCAGGTCGAGGATCAGCTCCACTTTATAGGGCTCATCGCGCTGCTGCATCAGCGCAATGGCTTCTGCGCGCGGCAGGGTGAAGCGTTCCTCCCGCTCGTTCTTCTTGATGATGCGCGCCATTTCCTTTTCAATACGCGCCAGGTCCTCCGGCTGGAAAGGCTCCTCCACATCAAAATCGTAGTAAAATCCGTTCTCAATGGACGGGCCGATGGCCAGCTTGGCCTTGGGAAAGAGGTTCTTTACGGCGCTGGCCAGCACATGGCTGGCGGTGTGGCGCAGCAGATGGCGGGCTTCCTCATCCTCAAAGCCAAGGGGTTCCAGCGTGCCCTCCTCATGCAGCGGCGCCATCAGCTCCACCAGCTTGCCGTTGTGTCGGGCGGCGATGGCGTTCTTTCGCGCATCGGGCGCCAGATCCTTGAAAGCATCCAGGGCGTTGACGCCAGGCTGGTATTCCCCGGAGCGTCCCATGACAGTCAGTTTCATCTCGTCCTCCTTGATTGAATCCGGTATAAAAAACATCCGCCCACACAGGGACGGATGATGTTGTCCGCGGTTCCACCCAGATTGCCGGTTGCCCGGCCGCTCATATGCGCTCTAACGCTCGCCATGCGCTCATGTCAGGCGGTGGTACTGTCCCCTTCCGTGCCCGGCGCGCTTTCAGCCTTGGCGCTGCCTCTCTTGTGGGGGCGGTCAGGGGGAGCTTGTCCTCCCTCATCCGTGAATGGACACAGTATACTCCTTGCTGACGCCGGCGTCAACATTTGGGTTCGTTGGGATTCCGGGCGCGATATTCTCTTGATTTTTTCTCCCGGATTTTATTGTTGGGTTGTCGGCGCATGAAAACTGAAGCTGTTACGGCTCTTGACCGGCTGGAAGATACATAGTACATTAGGTCCAGGTCAAAGCTTCCATTACGTAAAAGGAGACAGGTTATGTTGAGTAAAAAGTCGTTTCTGAGCTTGTTTTTCATTGTGTTGTTTCTTTTTTCTGTGGACGCATACATGGAAGCCGGGGATGTCTTAGCGGATTACCGTTCCAAGGGGATTGAAGTATACAGCGTGGAATCCGGCGACTTGACCGAGAACGTCGAGTGTTATCTTGACACCTATATTCTGACTGTCATCAAGGTTAAAAAGAAACCCAAGGCGGAGGTTCTTTATGCTTTGGAGGTGGACAGTAGATCTTGGACGCACGATATCCGTGCGGTCTTCGCTGACAAAAACCAGCTTGCAGGACTCCGCGCCGGTGATCTGGTGGCTGTTATTGGCAAGGTTGGAAAAGCGCGATGGAACCAACTGGCCGATGTGGTGCTGACGGATTGCCAGATGATTTTCGCGAACCTGGAAGCCAGCAAACTGCAAAGCGAGCTGGTTGCAAACAAGGAACTTGCTGTTTTGGACAGGCAAAACCTTGCCAAAGCCAGGTATGAGAAGGATTTTATGGCGTACAAGGCAAAAGCTGTGTCTCCGGACTACGAAAAGGTTGCCCGAAACCCAGACCAGTTCAAGAGCCAGATCTTCAATATTAACGGCACAGTCATCGGTTTAGTGGAAGCTCCCCTCTCCCGTTATACACAGATTCTGCTGCATGATTATAGGGGAAACCTCTGGACGGTGTACTACTTCCGCAAGGCTGGAGGCGAGAGGTTTCTGGTCAATGACAGGCTTGAGGTTTACGGCACCTACACTGGAATTATGTTATCCGGATTCGGAGAAAACCAAGAGTATTCATTACCGGCTGTATACGGCGTCTACTTGAATCGTCAATAGCTTTGAAACGGGAGCTGCAAGCCGGAATCCTGAATATTCAACCAGAACGGTAAGTGCCTGAAAGCCCCGGCAGATTTGGCCGGGACTTTTTTTGTGCGCGGACAGCGCGCTTTTCAGGGTTGTTCAAACGTGATATAATCATAAAACACAGGTGAGGAGGACGAAGGATGCGCAGCATGACCGGGTATGGCAGGGGACATTCCAGCAAAGAGGGGGTCAACCTGACTGCGGAAGTCAAGACGGTCAACCATCGTTACCTGGATATATCCGTTCGCCTGCCGCGGCCGCTGCAGGCCCTGGAGGTGCCGCTACGCAAGCGCCTGAGCGAACGCTTCTCCCGCGGTCGGGTTGAATTGAGCATCACCCAGGACCTTGCCGGTGCCCAGGCGGCGCTGGTCAGCGCCAACCTGCCCCTGGCGCATGAGTATGCCCAGGCTGCGCAGCAAATCGCGCAGGCTGCCGGCATCAAGGGCGCGCTCAAACTGAACACCCTGGTGACGCTGCCAGACGTGCTCACCCTGATTCCGCTGGATCCCCAGGCAGATGTGCTGCTGGACGCGGCAAACGAGGCGCTGGACCTGGCCTGTGACGCGGCGCAGGAGGACCGTGAGCGTGAGGGCGGCCAGCTGAAGGCCTTTCTTGAGCAGCACCTGGACGCGCTGGAGGAGGCTGTGAGCCAGCTTGGACCGCAGGCAGCCCAGCAGCCGGTTTTAGCGCGTGAGAAGCTGCAAAAGCGCCTGGCCTCCATGCCCGAGGTACAGGTTGATCCCCAGCGCCTGGCCCAGGAGATCGCTTTATTCGCCGACCGCTGTGACATTGCCGAGGAAATCAACCGCCTTGGCGCTCACTGCGCGCAGATGCGCATCCTGATTGAAAAGGACGGATCCATCGGGCGCGATTTGGATTTCCTGTGTCAGGAAATGAACCGTGAAGCCAACACCATCTGCAGCAAGTCAGCCTCGCTCGCTGTCACCCGGCTGGGCCTGGTCTGCAAGGGAGAGGTTGATAAAATCAAGGAACAACTGCAAAACGTGGAGTAAAACGATGAAACAACCCCCGGCTTGCAACGCCAAGAAACCTGATGTTGACCTTTGCCAGCAGCCCGGCCAGACGCGCAAGGGCATGCTGATCATCGTGTCCGGCCCCTCGGGAACGGGCAAGGGCACCCTGTGCGAACGCCTTTTGGCTTCGGATCCCCACATTGTTTTTTCCGTCAGCGCCACCACCCGCGCGCCAAGGGATAATGAGAAGGATGGCGTACATTACTCCTTCATCACGGAGAAAGAGTTTGATCAGCTGCTTCAAACCGGCAACCTTCTGGAGCATGCCACCGTACATGACCATCGCTATGGCACGCCCCGGCCGCCGGTGGAAGCTGCGCTGGAAAAGGGCCTGGATGTTTTGCTGGATGTGGACTCCCAGGGCGCCATGAGCGTGATGAAGCAAATGCCGCACTGCGTTTCCATTTTTATTATGCCCCCTTCCTTTGACTCCCTCAGGCTGCGCCTGCGCACCCGCAACACCGATGACGCGGACGAGATTGCCAAACGCCTGCGCAATGCGCGCGCCGAGATTGCCCGCTACGTCCATTATGACTACGCGCTCATCAATGATGATCTGGAAAGCGCCTTTAAGCGCCTTCTGTGTATCATCGCGGCGGAGCGCATGCGCACCCTGCGTTATCACCCGGACATCCCTGAACAATAAAATCGGAGGACCCCTATGGCTATCAACGAACCCGGTATTGAATCCCTGATGAAAAATGTCGACAGCGCCTACACCCTGGTGGAAATGGTCGCCAAGCGCGCCCGCATGTTGATCGACGGCGCCCAGCCATTGATTGAAGGCGAGGAAAAAAAGCCCATCGCTGCCGCGATTGAGGAAATCCAGCATGGCTTGATTACTTACCACCGCAACCTCGAGGATGAGGAATAAGCATGAGCGCTGGCGGTAAGACGGTTGTTCTGGGCATCACAGGAGGCATCGCCGCCTACAAGGCGTGCGAGGTAGTCTCCCGCCTGGCCAAGGCTGGCTGCAAGGTGCACGTCATCATGACGCGCAACGCCTGTCAGTTCGTGCAGCCGCTTACCTTTCAGACGCTGTCTCACAACCCGGTGGTGGTGGACACCTTTGCGACGCCCACGGTGTGGGAGGTAGAGCATGTTTCGCTGGCACAAAGGGCAGATGTATTGCTCATTGCGCCGGCTACGGCCAATGTGATCGCCAAACTGGCCCATGGCCTGGCGGATGACATGCTGACGACCACGGCTTTGGCGACCCGGGCTCCCCTGCTGCTGGCTCCGGCCATGAACACCGCCATGTGGGAGCATCCGGCCACCCAGGCCAATCTTGCGCTGCTGCGCCAGCGCGGCGCGTCCGCCATCGGCCCGGAGGGCGGCCTTTTGGCCTGCGGCGATGTAGGAGCCGGGCGCATGAGCCAGCCAGAAGAGATTGTGACCGCCTGCCTGAGGCTGCTGCACCCGCTGAAGGACTTGAAGGGAAAGAAGGTGCTGGTGACCGCCGGCCCCACCCGTGAGGCGATTGATCCTGTGCGGTTTATCACCAACCGTTCCAGCGGCAAAATGGGTTATGCCGTTGCGGAGGCGGCGCTTATGCGCGGCGCAACGGTCACTCTGGTGTCCGGGTCGGTTTGCCTGGACCCGCCGCAGGGCGCTGAGATGGTGATGGTGGACAGCACGGGGGATTTGTTCGACGCGGTCACGCGCCTGGCGCCCGGGGCCGACCTGCTTATTCAGGCTGCTGCACCCGCGGACTTCAAGCCCCGTGTGTTTTCTGAGGAAAAAATCAAGAAGCGGCATGATGACAGCCTGCGCCTTGACCTGGTGCAAACCCCGGATGTGGCTGCAGCAGCAGGGCTCAGCAAGCGGGCCGGGCAGGTTTTTGTTGGTTTTGCGGCAGAGACGCATGACCACCTGGACAATGCGCGGCGCAAGCTGGACAGCAAGCACCTGGATCTGATTGCCATTAACGATGTCAGCCGCAGGGATGCCGGATTTGACGTGGACACCAACGCGCTGACGCTGATTTCCCGCCAGGGCACGGTGGAGCTGCCGCTGATGAACAAGCTGGATGCCGCCCACAAGCTGCTGGACGAGGCGGTTCTTCTGATGCAGGGCGCGACGAATGCCTGAGGGCAAACCGTATGCCCAGGTCATCGTTGACATTGCCTCCGCCAACACCGACCGGGTCTTTACCTACCGTGTCCCCATGGGCATGATTGTTCAACCCGGCACGCGCGTGCTGGTGCCCTTTGGCCGCCAGCGCCTGGAAGGCGTGGTGTTGTCCCTGGTGCAAACGACAGACTTGCCGCAGGAGCGCGTCCGGGACATTCTTGAGCCGCTGGAAGACTACCCGGCCATCCTGCCGCCCCTGGTGGACCTGGCCCGGGAGATCGCCCGCAAGTCGCATTGTCCCCTGGCGCTGGCGCTGCGCCTGATGATCCCCTCGCAAATGCGCTCAGGCCGCGTCAGGGCGAAGACCCAGACGGTGGCGCGCCTGGCGATCGATCCAAAGCATTTAAGCGCCGCGCTGTCAGCTAACAGCCGTTCTGCCAAACGCAGGCTGCTGCTTACCCTGCTCAGCGATGGCCTGGCTCATCCTGTGAGCGAGCTGCGCGCCCTGGTGCGCGATCCGATGCCTGCCCTGCGCGTGCTGGAAGAGGCAGGCAGCGTTACGCTGCAGGAGGAAGAGGTCTACCGCTCTCCCTACCAGCATACTGAACCCCTGGGTGAGGATCCGGTGCTGACAGCGGCCCAGCAGGAGGTACTGGGTGAGATCCTGCCCGCGGTCCGCTCTGGCAGCGGACGGTTTTTGCTGCACGGCATCACAGGTTCGGGCAAAACCGAGGTCTATATCCGCGCTGCGCGGGAGTGCCTGGTTCAGGGACGAGGCGTGATTGTGTTGATCCCTGAAATCGTGCTGACGCCGCAGATGGTCAGCTGGTTTCGCGGCCGCTTCGGCGAGGTGGCTGCGGTGCTTCATTCCCGGTTGTCCGCCGGTGAGCGCTTCGACGAATGGCGGCGCATCCGCTCCGGCTGCGCCCGTCTGGTCATTGGGGCGCGCAGCGCGGTGTTTGCCCCGGTAAAGGACCTCGGGCTGATTGTGATCGACGAAGAACACGAGCCCAGCTACCAGTCTGAGAACAACCCGCGCTATGACGCGCGTGAGGTGGCCTGCTTCCGGGCGGACAATGAGCGGGCCAGTCTGCTCCTGGGCAGCGCCACGCCCAGCATCCTCTCGTTTGCCAAGGCGCAGCGGGGGGACTATATGCTGCTTGAGATGCTCTCACGCGTCAACGATCATCAGCTGGCGGCCGTCACGCTGGTCGACATGCGCGAGGAGCTGCGCCTGGGCAACCGGGGCATGTTTTCCGGGCTGTTGGTTCAGCGCCTGAAGGCCTGTCTGGACGCGGGGGGCCAGGCAATGTTGTTTATCAACCGCCGCGGCTACGCGCCCAGCGTCATGTGCCGAAAATGTGGTGAAGTCCTCACCTGTTCGCAGTGCGATGTCAAAATGACCTTTCATCAGGCTGACCGGCATATGCATTGCCACTACTGCGGCCAGTCCGTTCTTCTCCCCACCGCCTGCCCGGCTTGCGGCAGCGCATACCTGCGTCCTGTGGGCGCGGGTACCCAGAAGGTGGAGGAGGAGTTTCTCAAGCTGTTCCCGCAGGTGCCCTTAATCCGCCTGGACTCGGATACCACCACAGGCAAGGATGCGCATGAGCGCCTTCTCAACCGTTTCCGTTCCGGGCAGGCGCGGGTGATGATTGGCACTCAGATGATTGCCAAAGGCCTGGATTTTCCCCAGGTCACCCTGGTGGGGGTGGTGCTGGCGGATTTGACGCTCAACTTGCCTGATTACCGCGCGCAGGAGCGCACCTTCCAACTGCTCACGCAGGTTGCAGGGCGGGCTGGCAGGGCGTTTATGCCGGGCGAGGTCATCATCCAGACCTACAAGCCCGAGCATGAGGTGATTCAGGCGGCTGCTGCTCAGGATTTTCGGGGCTTTTTCAATCAGGAGTTTGCCCGGCGCCGCCAGTTGCTTTATCCGCCTTTTACTGTGATCGCAAGGCTTTTGTGCGAGGCCAGGCAGGAGGAACAGTCCCGTGCGGTTTCCCGGCAGCTGCAGCAGCGCATCGCGCAAAAGCTGCTGAAGCAGCCTTTGCTTAAGCGCCGGGTGCTCTTTGTCAGGGAGGACGCTGCGCCCATCAAACGCATTATGGGTCAATACCGCTCCCAGGTGCTCCTGAAGCTGCTGGAGCATCGTGACAGCGAGGAGCTGTTCGCTTTTCTCAACGAACTGGTACAGGAACCATGGCCCTGCAAGGTCAGCCTGGAGATTAACCCGGGCAGCCTTGCCTGATGCCTGGTCAAGGAGAACTGGATGTCAAAGAAACGGATTTTTACGATCGGCGCGAAGGAATTGCGCCTCAAGGCCAACCCCATCACCAAGTTTGACGGCCGTCTGGGCGTGATTTTACGCGATATGGCCGATACCATGTATCAGGCGGAAGGCGTCGGCCTGGCCGGGCCCCAGGTAGGCATTGTCAGGCGTTTGGTGGTGGCCGACGTGGGGGAGGGCCTGATTGAGTTTGTCAATCCGGAGATCACCGGTGCCGAAGGCAGCTGCGGCATGGTGGAAGGCTGCCTGAGCGTGCCTGGCCGGTGCGGCTTTGTCACACGCCCTGAAAAGGTCGTTATTAAGGCCCAGGACAGGACGGGCAAGCCGTTTACCCTGGAGGCGGACGGTTTGCTGGCCCGCTGCATTCAACATGAGATTGACCACCTGGACGGCGTGCTGTACGTGGACAAGATGGACCACGAGGTCTTCCCGGAGGACGAGGAAGAGGCAGATAAAGACAGGCTTTCAGCCGGCGGAGAAAACTAATGCGCCTTGTGTTTATGGGTACCCCGGAGTACGCCGAAATACACCTGCAGGCCCTGCTTGCGGCAGGACACAGCGTGGTCGGCGTGTTCACGCAGCCTGACCGTCCCAGCGGCCGCGGGAAAAAGCTGATGCCCTCCCGGGTCAAGGCGCTGGCTGAACAGGCAGGCATCCCTGTGTTTCAGCCCGGGCGGATCCGTGTTCAGGGGCTTGAGGATTTACGGGCGCTCAAGCCGGATATCTGTGTCACCGCGGCCTATGGACAGATTCTTTCGGAGGAGATCCTGGCTGTTCCGTTGTTGGGAACCGTCAATGTGCACGCCTCGCTTCTGCCGCGCTACCGGGGCTCTGCGCCGGTGAACTGGGCGATCATCAAGGGAGAAACCCACACCGGCGTGACCACCATGATGACTGACAAGGGGATCGATACCGGGGACATTCTGCTGCAATCCGGGCTGGCCATTCATCCGGAGGAGACAGCGGGCGAATTGACTGTACGCCTGGCGCATGCAGGCGCGGAACTGCTGCTTGAGACCTTAAAGCGCCTTGCGGCGGGAGATTGCCCCCGCGTTAAGCAGGATGAGCGGGCAATGTCCTATTATCCGCTTCTGACCCGCGAAGCGGGGCAGATCAACTGGCAGGACAAGTCCAGGAACTTGGTCAACCTGATCCGGGGCACCCAGCCCTGGCCGTGCGCCTACAGCGCCTCTCCCTGGGGCACGCTCAAGCTGCTGTCCGCGCGTGTGGAACCGACTCCCGGCCCGGTGGCGCCGGGCACCATTCTGGCAGCGGACCCCAAAACCGGCTTGCTGGTGAAAACCGGGGATCAGGCCCTGCGGGTCATCACCCTGCAAGCGCCGGGCAGCAGAGCGATGAGCAGCGAGGACTTTTTACGCGGGCATCCGCTGAACCTCCCGGCCATGATGGCAGCTGATGAGGAGACATCATGAGCGATACCTGCAAACGCGACAAAAAGCCCCGCAGCCAGGCGTCCCGCCCTCCTTTCCGGCAGCCAGGCAGAGGTCCTTACGGCAAGCCAGCCCCTGCCCCCGAACGCCGCGATGGCCGCCCTGCGCCATTGCAGCCCGGGGAGCGGCAGACAGCGCGCCGCGATGCCAGACCGGCCCCTGTCCCGGAGCGGCGCTATGGCCGTCCCGCCTTGCCGCAGCAGCGCCGGAAGCCTGAACCCATCTTAAGCCAGGACGCGCGCAGGGCAGCCTTTCTGGTGCTTCACAGGGTGCTTCAGGATGGCGCTTATGCCTCCCTGTCCCTGGATGAGATCTTTGCCAACATGCGCCTCAGCCAGCAGGACAAGCGCCTGACCGCTGTCATTGTCTATAAGACCATTGAGGACCTTATCAAGCTGGATTATGCGCTGGATCAGTTCCTGAAGGACGCCCAGGCTCTGAATATTAGGATTCGCAACATCCTGCGCCTGTCTGCCTGCCAGATCCTGCTGATGGACAGGATCCCCGATTTTGCGGCTGTCAACGAGGCGGTCGAGCTTACGCGTGCCTGCGGTTTTGAGGACATGACCGGCCTGGTCAACGGTGTGCTGCGTTCTTTGATCCGCCAGAAGGATGCGCTGGCCTGGCCCGCGCCGGAGGCCCCAAACTACCTGAGCGTGACCCATTCCATTCCGCAATGGCTGCTGGACGTTTTCCTGGCTTCTTATCCGGAGGATACCGCGCTTCAGATCATCGCTTACCGCAATCTGGACCACGCAACGGTTGTGCGGCGCAACCGGATTCTGCTACGCCAGGAGGAATTTGATGCGCTGCTGCGCAGGAAGGTCTGGGACATATCCCCGGGAGTATTGGAGGGCGTATACCGGGTCAAAGGCGCTTCCGACATCGGACGGGATCTGGATTTCCAGGGCGGCAAGTTTTCCATCCAGTCAGAGGGCAGCATGGCTGCCGTATTGGCGCTGGCGCCTACGCCCGGTATGACTGTGCTGGATTGCTGCGCGGCGCCGGGCGGCAAGGCCTGCCTGATTGCCGAGATGATGCAAAACACAGGCCGCGTTTACGCATGGGATATTCATGAGCACCGTGTCAACCTGATTTATGCCCAGGCTGAGAGACTGCGCCTGTACAACATCCGCCCGGCGGTGCGTGATGCCGTTATTTACCAGGAGCGTTTTGAGGGCACCATGGATGCCGTGCTGCTGGACGCGCCCTGCTCCGGCACCGGCGTGATGGATAACAAGCCGGACATCAAATACCGCCTCACCCGGGAGGGGCTGGACGAGCTGGTTGCGCTGCAGGCGGACCTGCTGGATACTGTTTCACGATACCTGAAGCCCGGCGGGGTGCTGGTGTACGCTACCTGCAGCCTGCTGCCCGCCGAGAATGAAGCGCAAATCGCCTCCTTCCTCGGCCGCCATACGGATTTTGCCATGGATGAGCTGCCCGCGGGCTTTCCCGATGTCTTCAGGCCTCGCCAGCGAACGCACGGGCTGCAGCTGCTGCCGCACCGCGATGGTGTGGACGGGTTTTTCATCGCGCGGATGAGAAAGGCACGGCATGACTAAGTCCTGTCTGTGTGGAATGAACCTGGAACAGCTGACTGACTTCGTCACCGGTCTGGGCCAGCCGGCCTTCCGCGCACGCCAGCTGATGGCCTGGCTTGTCAAAGGCATGGATTTTTCACAGATGCACACCCTGCCCGCCGCCCTGCGGGAACAGCTGGACAGGGTGGCCGTCGCCCGCCCGGCCCTTGTGTCTGAACGTCATGTGTCCGCCCTTGACGGGACAGAGAAGCATCTCTACCGCCTGCTGGACAATCACACGGTTGAAGGCGTCCTCATGCGCTACCGGCACGGCATCACCTTTTGTCTGTCCACCCAGGTGGGCTGTGCCATGGGTTGCGCTTTTTGCGCCAGCACGCTGGGCGGCAAGCTGCGCGATTTGAGCGCGGGGGAGATGGCCGGCATGACCTACGCAGCCAATGCCCTTTGCGCGGATGAAGGGATAGGGAACATCGTGCTGATGGGCAGCGGTGAGCCGCTGGACAACTATGAGCAGGTGATTGCATTTTTGCGCCTGATTTCCTCGCCTGACAGCCTCAACATTGGCCTAAGGCATATCTCGCTGTCCACTTGCGGCTTGCCCGAGCAAATGCGCTGTTTGGTGCGGGAAGGGCTGCCGGTCACGCTGTCGGTTTCACTGCACGCGCCCAATGACGAAATCAGGCGGCGGATCATGCCGGTTGCGCGCGTTTACCCAATGGCCGAGGTCCTGGATGCCTGCCGTGGCTATGTCCGGCAGACCGGCCGCCGGGTCGTGTTTGAGTATGCGCTGATCGCCGGCATCAATGACCAGCTCCATCACGCGCAGGAATTGGCTGCCAGGCTGCGCGGCATGCAATGCCATGTGAATCTGATTCCCTTAAATGATGTTGCAGAGCGTGATTTGCGCGCTGCTGATCGCGGGCAGGTCAGGGCCTTTGCCAATCGTTTGGCTGAACTGAACGTCTCCGTGACAGTGCGCAGGCAGCTGGGTGATGACATCTTTGGCGCCTGCGGACAGCTGCGCGCGCAGCGGCTCAAAGCGCCATTCATCGAAGAGGAGGTGGGGACATGATTGCCATTGCCAAAACGCACCCGGGCAAGGTGCGCTCGAGCAACCAGGATTCCTACCTCTTGCGGGAGGAGGCTACCTGTCTGTACGCCGTGGCGGATGGCATGGGCGGCCACCGGGGCGGCAATGTGGCCAGCGCCATGGCGGTGGAAGCGCTTCAGCGGCTGGATTTGTCCGCACAACCCAGCCCGGTGCATCTGCGTGAGGCTGTGGAGGCAGCCAATGACGCCATTTGGGAACGTCAGCTGACCGACCTCAGCTTGTCCGGCATGGGCACCACCCTGACCGTGCTGTGGGCAGGCCAGGACAGCCTGCTGGTCGCCCATGTGGGAGACAACCGCTTGTACAGCTTCGCGGAGGGGACCTTGCATCAGGTGACCACCGACCATTCCCTGGTGGGTGAATTGCTGCGCTCTGGCGTTATTACACCTGAAAAGGCGCGCAGGCATCCCTATCGCAACATTGTGACGCGGGCTGTCGGCACGGATGTCTCCGTGACGGTCGATCTGCTGGAGCTGAACAAAATCCCCGGCATGCGGTTTTTGCTGTGCTCGGATGGCCTGACAGAATATGCGCCGCCGCAGGTATTGGCCAGCAGCCTGGCAAAGGATTTGAACACAGCCGCGCAGGAGCTGCTGGATATCGCGCTGTCCGGCGGCGGACGTGACAACATCACGCTGATTGTCCTGGAGGTACCGGTATGATAGGCGTGCTGCTGATGGGCCGTTACCGCCTGGAGGAGCGCATCGGGGAGGGCGGCATGGCCGCGGTCTACCGCGCGCTGGACCTGCGCACCGGGCACAGGGTCGCGGTGAAGTTCCTGCGCCAGGAGCTGCAAGCCAACCAGGAGTTTTTGGACCGCTTCCGCCGTGAGGCCACCGCGGCCAGCCGCATGTCCCATCACAACATCGTCAACCTCCTGGACATTGGCGACAACCCCAGCGCGCCTTATCTGGTGTTTGAGTTTGTTGACGGAAAGACGCTCAAGGAGATTATCGCTGAACATGGCAAGTTGCCCCAGGGTACCGCGGTGCAGATTGCCATAAGGATTTTGTCGGCCTTGCGCCACGCGCATGAGGCAGGGGTCATCCACCGGGATATCAAGCCGCAAAATGTGCTGGTGGACCGGCAGGGTTATATCAAGGTATCCGATTTCGGCATTGCGCGCATGGTGGACACCAATACGCAGGATGGCGAAAGCAGGCAAAGCGTGATGGGCTCCGTTCATTATTTTTCGCCGGAGCAGGCGCGCGGGGAGACGGCAACCGCAGCATCGGATCTATATTCGGTAGGCTGTGTGCTATATGAAATGCTGACCGGCAGGATGCCTTTTGAAGGGGAAACTCAGGTGTCCCTTGCCATGCAGCACCTCCAGGCGGAACCCAGGCCGGTGCGCGAACTGGCTCCGGAAGTCTCGGCTGCGGTGGCGGCTGTTGTGCACAAGGCGCTGGCCAAGGATCCGGCCGCGCGGTACCCGTCCGCCCTGCTGATGGCGCAGGCGCTGCACGACGCGCTGTTGCCTGAAAAGGACAATAAGCTTGCCACAATGTCGGATTTCCGGAGAAAGCCCAGACCCAAGATACGCATGCGGACCCGCCATACGCTGCTGACCGGCGTGTTTGTGACGCTGCTGGCAATCGTGCTGCTGCTGGGCGTGTTTGGTGGCGCCTATCTGATCTACCGCGATGTGGTCAATACGACGCGCACGCCCTTGCTGACCGGTTATTTGCTGGAGGCTGCCATACGGGAGGCGGAGCAGGACGGCATCATTATTCGCGTGGCACGCAACCCCAGCGATGAGCCTGTGGACACAGTGATTGACCAGAGCTATGATGTAGGTACACCCATCAAACGGGGCGACGTATTGTTGCTGGTGGTTTCCTCGGGCCCTGCGCGCAAGCCGGTTCCGGGTCTTTTGGGGAAAACTGTCAGTGTGGCGAAGTCACAGCTGGAACGCATCGCACTGGAGATCCTGGTCATCAAGGAGCTGATCAACCCTGCGCCTAAGGGCACAGTGCTTTCTCAGGAGCCCCAGGAGGGCACGGTGGTAGATGCAGGCAGCATTGTACAGTTGGTGATATCAGCAGGCCAGACGGTGGTGCCCGAGCTGAGCGGTCGGGTCTGGACAGAAACAGCGGACATCCTGCGCAAAGTCAAGCTGGTTCAGGGCAAGGTAAGTGAGATTGAGACCGAGGACGTCACGCAACATGGCAAGGTTGCTTCGCAGCTGCCTGTGGCAGGGGAGAAGGTGGGGGAGAATACCCCAGTGGATCTGGCGGTGTATGTAGCTCCCGCGCAGCCATCACCCAATCCCAAAGACGAGGGTGGTTCATGAACCTGCGGGGCCGCATCATAGAAGGCCGCGGCGGGTTGTATACCGTTCGCGATACAAAGGGACAAAGCTATGTCCTCCGTGCAAAAAACCGCTTCCGCCGCGAGGGGATCAGGCCGCTGGTGGGGGATGAGGTGCTCTTCACTCGCGGTCGACTGGAGGAGCATGGCTGGCTGGAGGAAATTTTGCCGCGCCGTTCGGTCAGCCTGCGGCCGCCTGTTGCGAACATCACACAGCTGATTATTACCCTGGCAAGCGAGCCGCCCCCTGATTTGATGCTGGCGGACAAGCTCCTGGTTTTTGCTTTCCGCCAGGACATTAAAGCGCTGATGGTCATTAACAAGTCTGACCTGGATGCCGCCTTGCCCCTGAAAATGCAGGAAGCGTATGCACCTGCCGGGGTGCAGGTGCTGGCGCTCAGCGCGCTTAAGGGCAGCGGCCTGGAAACGCTGCGCGCCGCCATGAAGGGGCACCTCAATTGCTTTGCCGGGCAGTCCGGAGTAGGCAAGAGCACCTTGGTTTCAGCATTGACCGGACTGGATCTGGAAACCGGCGCGGTCAGCCACAGAACCAGGCGTGGCCGGCAGACCACCCGTCACATCAGCCTTATTGACCGCCAGGGCCTGGAAGTGCTGGACACCCCGGGTTTCAGCCTGTTGGAGCTACCCACGCAGCTTGAGCCTGAGCGGTTGCGCGAAGTTTACCCTGAATTCCTTCCGCTGCAGCCGTATTGCCGCTTTGAAGTGTGTCTGCATGATCAGGAACCGGGCTGCGCGGTGGAGCAGGCACTGGAAGCAGGCCGGCTGAACAGCGGGCGCGTGGAACGCTACCGTCAGCTGTTGGCCGAGCAAAAAGAGAAATGGAGTACTCGTTATGATTGAAATCGCACCGTCTGTGCTGGCGGCCCACCCGCTGTATGTCGCCCGTGATGTAGGTCGCCTGCTGGATGCGGGCATCACGCTTTTACACTTGGATATCATGGACGGGCATTTTGTGCCCAATATTTCCTTTGGACCGGCCATGGTCAATGCGCTTCATCAGCAATATCCTGACATTCGTCTGGATGTCCATTTGATGCTCTCCCGGCCTGCATCGCTGCTGGATGCCTTCATCAAGGCCGGTGCGAGTGAGATCACGCTGCATTCAGAAGCAGAGGGCGACCTGCGCGCCTTATTGCAAACCGTCAGGGCGGCAGGGCTGCGCGCGGGGTTGTCCATTAAACCGGCTACGGCAGTGGACACGGTGCTGCCCTACCTGGATGTGCTGGACCTGGTGCTGATCATGTCAGTGGAGCCTGGTTTTGGCGGTCAGAAGCTGATGGCAGACACCCTGAGCAAAATGGGACAGCTGCGCCAGGCAGGCTTTCAGGGCGCTCTCAGTGTGGATGGCGGGGTCAAGCAGGATAATGCCGGCATAGTCAAGCGTGCCGGCGCTACGCGCCTGGTCATGGGTACAGCGGCTTTCACAGCGCCTGATCCCCGTGCCTTTTTAGCTGCTGTGCGACAGGCATGACGCAGGGCTTGCCCGCCTTTGAGTATAAGATTTCCCTGGGGCAGAATTTTCTTTTTGACCAGGATCTGCTCAACCGCCTGGTGGACAGCGCCATGGTCGGCCCGGAGGATACAGTGCTTGAAATCGGCGCCGGCCGGGGTGATTTGACTCAGGCGCTGGCGCTGCGGTGCAGACAGGTGGTCACGCTTGAAATTGATCATCGCCTCTCGCCTGTGCTTGAGGCGCGCTTTGAGCATCAGGATAAGGTGCGTCTGGTCATGGCTGACGTCATGCAGACTGATCTTGGGCAGCTGATGGCGCCCTATGGCGTCTACCATGTGGTTGCCAATCTTCCTTATTATTTGACTACGCCCATCCTGCACCGCCTCTTCACCATGCGTGCGCCCGTCCAAAGCGTCAATGTCATGGTGCAGGCAGAAGTGGCGCAGCGCCTGACGGCGCATCCGGGCACCCGGGAGTATGGCCCGCTGACAGTTCTTGCGGCTTACCGCGGGATCCCGCATCGCGCGATAGATGTGCCCGCTGGTATGTTTACCCCGCCGCCCAAGGTGGACAGCGCTTTCATGACCATTCCCTATCACCGGCACATGTCATTGGCACCACAGGATGAAGAGATTTTTTTTGCTCTGATCCATGCGGCCTTTGTCATGCGGCGCAAGACGCTGGCCAACAACCTCATGCGCGCCTTTTCCATGCAGCGCGCGCAGGCGGTATCCTGTCTTCAGGCAGCAGGCCTGCCGGAGCAAATTCGCGGCGAGCGCCTGGATGTGCGTGATTTTGTTGCTTTGTCGGATGTGCTGACAGACTGGAATGACTGCCAAAAGAAATAAGTTTGTAACAAATGTTTACAAATAAGAAATAATGTGATATCATGCGCACATCAATCAAGGATAAGGAGTGTACTGGTGAAGCGCAATCGGAATCGTCCCACTGCCTGGCTGCTTGCCGCCCTGATGCTGCTGCCTGCTGTGTCAGGGGCCGCGGCTGTTTTTGAAACACTGCGCCCCGGCCGCCAAGGGGAGCAGGTTCGGGCGATGCAATCGGCTCTTCGTTACCTGGGCTATTCCCTGGGAGTGGATGGCAAGTATGGTCCGCAGACTGAGAACGCCGTGACTGCTTTTCAGCGTGAAAACCGTCTCACGCCTGACGGGCTGGCCGGCAGCATGACCTTGAACGAGCTGTACCGTCAGGCGCCGCAGTTTTTGCCGGAAAACCAGTCTGAGCCTACAGCAACACAGGCACCCGCGCCCACGGTCACACCCGGTCCTCAGGCGTCTGCAACCCCGGATGGGGCCGGGAGCGCCACTGTGTATACCGCCAACGGAGGTTCTCTTAACCTGCGCAGCCGTCCCGCCCGTGGCAATACCACCATCGCGCAGCTGCCGTTTGGCACGCAGGTGACTGTTCTGAGTGTCCAGGGCGCCTGGACCCAGGTCATCGCCCTGGGGCAGCATGGCTATGTGCAGTCTTCCTTCCTGCGCTTCGGGACGCAGCCTGCCAACCCGGCCTCCTCATCCCAGCCATCCCAGGATGCAACACCTACTCCAACGAATACCCCGCCGCCGGAGACTGAACAGGCTGCCGCATCGTCCCGGGCCATGGTGTACACTGCCAACCGTGGCAGCCTCAACCTGCGGGACCGCGCCTCCTATGCAGGCAAAGTCCTGGATCAGATTCCCTGTCACACGGTGGTGCAGGTGCTGTCCAGGCAGGGAAGCTGGTCACAGGTATCCTACCGCGGCACCACAGGCTATGTGGTGGACAGCTTTTTAAGCTATCAGATCACCCAATCCACCCAGGCGCCGGCCAGCACCCAGCCCGCGCAGACAGAGAGTCCGCAGGCGCCTGCTCAGGGGCTGGCGTATGTCAATACACAAAACGGCCGCACCCTCAATTTCCGCAGCGCCCCCAGCCAGGGAAACAACATCATTGGGCAGCTTCCCTATGGCGCAGCCCTGTCAGTACAACGCAGGGGGGAGACCTGGTGTGAGGTGGAGTACAAGGGCCGCAGCGGATTTGTGATGAGCTCCTTCCTGCGCTTTGACACAGAACCTACGCAGGAACCCGCGCCTGCGCAGCAAGCAGACCCGACGACTACGCCCAGCCTACAGCCAACTGAGGCGCCTCTGTTTGCCAGGACGCTTCGACTCAACGACAGCGGCGAAGATGTCAGCTTGTTGCAGGAGCGTTTGATTGCGCTCAAGTATACTGTGTCGCGCACCGGTGTCTATGATAGTATGACCCGCGAAGCGGTCGCGCATTTTCAATTGCAAAACGGTTTGACAAGCGACGGCGTCTTTGGCAGCGCAAGCTCCGCCGTGCTCCTGTCCGGCAATGCGCGCAACGCGGACAGCCCGCCTTTATCCTATAAGACCCTGCGCATTGATGACCGCGACCCGGCGGACGGAGCCCTGAGCGCCATGCAAAAAGCCTTGCTGGAATTAGGCTATCCGCTCACAGTCAACGGCCGGTTTGACGTCCCCACTCACCAGGCGGTGGTCGCGTTCCAGCAGCGCAATGGCTTGCTCATTTCAGGCATTGCCACGCCCATTACCCAATCCACCCTGTATTCCGGTTCCGCCAAGTCTTATTCCACGCCGGTGGAAAGCCTGGATGCCGGGCTGGGCAAGGGCGGCGGCCCCTCAACATCCCAGGTCAAGCTGCTGCACTGGTTTAATGACATCAAGCCGCGCGTGGCCGCCGGGCAGCGGGTGACGGTCTATCATCCTTCCAGCGACACCAGCTTCACGCTGCGGCTGTATTCCCTGGGAAACCACGCGGATTCCGAGCCCGCCACCTGGCAGGACACCCAGCTGATGAACCGCGCTTTCGGTACGCCTTCATGGAACATCAACACGGTATATGTCAAGCTGCCCGACGGCCGATGGACGCTGGCCGCCATGCACAACCGGCCGCACCTGACCGGCGCCATCACCAACAACGGCTTTGGGGGGCACCTGTGCGTCCACTTTCTGCGCGATATGGACGAGGTGCTGCGCAACGACCCGGATTACGGCGCCTCCAACCAGCGCGCCATCCGCAAAGCCTGGCTGGCCATGACAGGTGAAACCGTAGACTGAGAATATATGAATTTTGACTGCAAGCCGCTTTTGTCAAGGAGGCGGCATTTTTATTCCGCAGCCTTGAAGTTGTAGACCGGTTTGATGTGTTTGAGCACACGGACAGTAGGCGTGATCTGCGCCAGCAATGATTCCATAGGCTTGTAGGCCATGGGCGCCTCATCCAGGGTATCCATTGAAACGCTGGTGGTAAACACATCCGTCATCTGTGCCTTGAAGTCGCCCAGGTTCAGCTCCTGGCGCGCTTCGCGGCGGCTTATCACGCGCCCGGCGCCATGGGGGGCGGAATAATTCCAATCCGGGTTGCCCAGACCTTCACACAGCAGGCTGCCATCGCGCATGTTCAGAGGAATCAATAATTTTTCGCCCTGCTGCGCGGACACCGCGCCCTTGCGCAGGATATTGACACGCAGATCAACATAGTTATGAATGGTAGTGAATTCCTCCAGGACCGTCAGGCCCATGCCGTCCAAAATCACATCCATGATGGCCTTGCGGTTGAGCACCGCAAAGCGCTGGACAAGGCGCATATCATGCAGGTAATCGTCCATCAGCTGGCCCTGTGCGTAGGCCAGGTCCCTGGGCAGACCGCCAGGCAGCGGACCGGCTTTTGCTTTTTGACGCCCTGTTTTCTTCTTTCCGGAATCATTCTGCCGACTCAGCCGCTCCAGCGCCCGGCGCTGATAGCCCATGGCGGTCTCATGCCCCAGGTGCCGGCTGCCTGAATGCACAACCAGGTACAAAGAGCCGTCCTCATCATATCCGGCTTCAATAAAATGGTTGCCCCCGCCCAGGGTGCCGATGCTCAGCCTGGCGCGCTGAAGGTTGACCAAACCGGCGCACCGCAGCTGCATGAGGTCAATGTCCGAGTTAAGCGGGTGCGGATCTCTGCGCACCTTCCGGCCGGAGGGAATTTCTCTGCGGATCAGTGTGTCGAGCCGCTCAAAATCCAGTTGCCCTTCCTTCAGGCGCACTGTTTCCATGCCGCAGCCGATGTCCACGCCTACCATGCCGGGCACCACTTTGTCATGGATGGTCATCGTTGTGCCGATGGTGCAGCCTATGCCGGCATGAACATCGGGCATGATGCGGATCTTGCACTCAGCGAAGGCTTCCTGGTCGCACAGGGTTTCAATCTGTTTGCGTGCGGAAGCCTCCAATTCATCAGTAAAGCAAACGGCTTGGTTGTGTTTTCCCTTGATGATGATCATTGCTCATATCTCCTTTTCAGCATCAGTCCCTGAACAAAAGGCTGGCTGATGATATATACACAAAAGAGCTGCGCGCATGCCTTGTTCCGCCACAGCTCTTGTATATAAGAGGGATGGGACCTATTTGATCAGCAGCAGCGCCAGCAGCACCACCAGGCCGAGGGCGAACAGAATCAATCCAAAGGACAGCGTGCGAAGCAACCTGCGTACAGTGTCCCGGAAGGTGGTCCATACCGCGGCGTACAGGTACACATAGTGATTGGGATCCTTGGGCGCAAGGCCAAAGGCGCGGCGTGACAGGTAGTTGATGCGTCCGGCAAAGCGGCCCAGCGCGAATGTGGCGTGGTTGCCCGCCGGGGGATAGACGGGAATCTCAGAGGTGCGTTTGAATACAGTGCGCATCAACAACAGCGTTACACTGTCCACCAACGACTCCAGCAATCGTGACAGAAAGGTAAATACCACATTCAATGCGGGGAAGACCCGCTCAATGGCGCCCAGCGGGATGGCGATGGCATAGCCCAGCTTGACCGCAAACTGCATCACCCGCTCAATGGCGCCCAACGGGATGGCGATGGCATACCCCAGCTTGACCGTAAACGGAAATAGCTTCTCAATGGCGCCCAGTGGAATGGCGATGGCATACCCCTGCTTGACCAATGCCTTCACCATTGGGCGGTAGAGCCTGTCCTCCATGTCCAGCCAGGCAGGCCAGCGGTTCAGATGAATGCTTTGGCCGTCGTCATCCTTGCCGCTGAGCCAGCGCTGCACAAACAGCGCATAGAAGACAATGCCCAGCACAAGGGACTTGCCGCCGCCTGAAAGGTTGACCCAAGCCAGGTAATCCACAGCGTGCGCCGGCTCATGAGCCTTCAGGAAAGGCAAAGAGCGGTTGGCAAGCTCAGTGAGCGGGCCCTGAGGGAAGAGGCCCAACACGAACAGCACAAGGGCTGAGCCACCCAAGGCAAAGGCTGACAAGGGAGTCATGGAAGCGCCCATCCGGTCATATTCTTCCTGCCGGGTGGGGTGCTTTTGCACAAAGATGGTGATGAACAGCTTGAGCATGTAGCAGAAGGTCAGCCCGCCGGTAATGACAAACAGCCATTCCGCGATCTGATAGAGAAGGGCGTTTTGGCCCAGATCCTGCACATGGACGATGTATTCAATCATGCTCTCGTGCAGTAGTGTCTTGGACGCGTAGCCGCTGAAGAAGGGGATGCCGCTGATGGAGGCTGCGCCAACCAGGAAGATCAGCATCAGGCCTGGCTTGCGCCGGCCATAGCCCCGCACCTCGTTGAGGTCCAGGCTATGGGTGTTCAGGTAGACAACGCCTGCCGCCATGAAAAGCGCCAGCTTGATCAGGCTGTGGTTGAGCATGTGCAGCATGGTGCCCTGCGCAGCCAGGGCGTTGTGTTCGCCCAGAAGGCAGGAGGTCCCGATGCCAAACAGGACAAAACCGATTTGGCTCATGGACGAACAGGCCAGCGTGCGCTTCAGGTCGATGGAAAACAATGCCAGCACCGCGCCCAGCAGCATGTTGATCAGGCCCAGCCCCAGCAGCAGCTGTCCCCAGGTCAAATCTGCGGCAAACAGCCGGATGGACAATACAAGAATGCCATAAATGCCCACCTTGGTCAAAACGCCGCTCAGCAGCGCGCTGGCCGGGGCCGGCGCGACCGGGTGCGCCTTGGGCAGCCACACATGCAGCGGGAACATGCCGGCCTTGGCGCCGAAACCGGCCAAAATCAGTATGCCGGGAAGGTAAAGGCTTTTCCTGGGCATCCCATCAAGCGCGCCGGCCAGTTCCTCAAAGCGCAGGGTACCGGTCTTGCCGTAGAGCATCATCAGGCCCATCAGCATGGCCATGCCGCCCAGGATGGCGATGGCCAGGTAGGTCTGCCCGGCGCGCATCGCTCCGGGGGTTTGCTCATGGATGACCCAGCAGTAGCTGGTGAAGGAGAGGACTTCAAAAAACATGAAGGTTGTAATCAGGTCGTCCGACAGGAAGACCCCCATGGTGGCGCCCAGGGTCATCAGGGTAAACAGCGCATAGCGCCCCTGCGCGTGTCCGTGGCGAAAGTACTGCGGGCTGAACAGCGAGGTCATCAGCCACATGAAGGCGGCCACCAGCGCGTACAGCGTGCGAAAGCCGTCTCCGCGCAGGAAAAGCCCATGTCCGATGACGCCCGCAGCGCTGAAAGCGGCGGTTTGATCTCCCAGGAAGAGCGTCAGCGCCAGGGTGAACTCAGCCAGTGTGACCGCGCACATGAACCACAGTCCAAGTGCCGGTTTTCGCTTGCTGAGCATATAGGCCGGAGTTGCTGCAAGGAAGGGCAGCGCGACCAGGACAGGTAAAATCCAAGGCATTACGCACCACCTCCTATATCGCGCCCAAGGCGGTTTGGTAGAGGAAATCAAGCAAGGGAGCGCTGTAAAAACTCAGAGCGATGATCATCGCGCTCAGGACAAGCAGGGTGACATAAAAGCCGGATTCAACCTTTTGGGGTGCCGGAATCACAGGCGGCCGTGTATACATGGTGACAGCAGGCACGATAAGGTATATGCCGGTCAGAACTGCGCTGATCAGCAGCGCGCTCACACCCAATAGCGGCAGCAATCCGCCGGAGAGAATGGCGGCTTCGGCAAGTGACCACTTGCTGACAAAGCCGATCAGGGGCGGGATGCCGGTCATGGCCAGGGAACCGATGACAAACACCACAGCCAAGACCGGCAGGGCCTTGGCGATACCGCGAACGTCCTCTATATAATATGCGTGGGCACGCCGGTTGAACACACCCACCACCAGGAACAGGGTGATTTTCATCAGCGCGTGGAAGACCAGGTGCATTAGCCCGGCATAAAGCCCCTGCGCAATCATCAGCAAGGCGCCAAAGAGGATGTAGGAGAGGTTTGCGACTGTTGAATAGGCCAGGCGGCGCTTGAGATGCCTTTCCTTCAGCGCCATGGCACTGCCGAACACAATGGTAAAAGCGCTTAGCGCCAGGGAAACATACTGCGCATAACTGCCTTCCAACACGCTGGTCCCAAAGCTGAAATAGGTCACGCGGATAATTGCGAATACGCCGGACTTGACCACGGCTACGGCATGCAGCAAGGCGGTGACCGGCGTGGGCGCCACTGCGGCGGTGGGCAGCCAGCCGTGCACCGGGAAGATGGCCGCCTTGACTCCAAAGCCCAAAAAACACAACAGGTAGCCAAGTTGCAGCTGCACAGTGTGCTGCGATCCCACGCCGACAAACAATCCGCCGGGCAGGAAATCCGTGCCGCCCCCAAAATACACCAGGTAGACCAGGCCGATAAAGGCGAAGGCCGAGCCGCCCAGGGAATAGTACAGGTATTTCAACCCTGCTTTGACTGACTTGGCCGAGCCGCTATGCAGCACCAGGGGCAGGGTGGACAGGGTCATCAGCTCGTAGAAGATATACAGCGTCAGCAGATTGGCGCTCATCGCGATGCCCAGCGTCACCCCGTAGCTCATCTGAAAGAAGGTGAAAAAGGAGGTCTGGTTAACCGCGTCCTTCATGTAGCTGAGCGCATACAGCAAAGTCAGCGGCCACAGCAGGGCAATGACCGCGCTGAACACCTTTCCCAGGTCATCCAGGTGCAGGGAAATGCTCAGCTTCTTGTTCAGGCTGATCAACTCAAGCTGCGTGAAATCACCTGTCAACGCTATCGCAACCAGCACACTGGTCAGCAGTGTACAAACCATCATGTACAGGTTGCGCGCCCTGGCTTTCAGCCGCATGACCGGCAGCAGCACCCCTGTGACGATGGGCAGAATTATTGCAAGGATCAGGATCATGTCGCTCCTTAGAACAGGGTGTTGGCCAGGCTGGTGAACACCTCGATCATGAAGCCCGGGAAGATGCCCAGCAGCAGGATGGCCAATGTGAGGATGGTGATGGGGATCATCATCATCAGCGGCGGATCCTTCTTTTCATATGCGATGGCTGCAGCTTCGCCCTGAGCCATGCCGCCAAAGAAGGAGGATACGCTCGGCGGCAGCAGGTAGGCCGCGGTCAGCATCGCGGAAATCAGCAGCACAACGGGGACCAGCCAGCTGAATACCGGCGTGCTGGTAATCAGCGCGCCTTCAGCGATGTACCACTTGGCGATAAAGCCGCCCAGCGGCGGGATGCCCACCAGGGAGATCGCGCAGATGGTAAACATCCACATGGTCCAGGGCATGCTCTTGCCCAGATTGTGCATTTCGTCTACCCGTGTGACGCCGGCCTGGAGGATGATGGCGCCGGCGCACAGGAACAGGGCATCCTTGGTCAGCGCGTGAAATACCATCTGCAGCAGCGCACCGTCCAGCGCCATGGTGTCCAGAATGAACACGCCGCACAGGACATAGCTCACCTGGGAGACGCTGGAATAGGCCAGGCGTTTCTTGAGGACTTTTTCCCGCAATGCCAGCATAGAGCCCATGAATACCGTGATGGTGGCGCAGCTGAGCAAGGTCCACTGCACCCAGGTGCCGCGCAGGTAATCCGGACCGATGACGTAGAAGATCATCCGGAAGATGCACAATACGCCTGCCTTGGTGATCACGCCGGAGAGCACTGCGCTGGCGGGAGACGGCGCGACCGGGTGGGCTGTTGGCAGCCAGCCGTGCATGGGGAACATACCGGCCTTGGTGCCAAAGCCAATCAGGGTAACCAGCAGGATGACCTGAAAGGCTGTGTGGGGGAGATTCAGCTGTTCGACCAGGAGTGAGCCGCCCTCCACAAAGTAAGGCGACGCGATATTGGGGGTCAGCATGAAGATGCCCAGCAGGCCCATGGTAGCGCCGGCGACGGAATAAATCAGGTACTTGATGCCCGCGGCGACCGCCTCCTTGGTGCGGCTGTGCAGCACCATGGGCATGGAGATGAAGGTCATCATCTCAAAGAAGAGATACATCGTCACCATCGTGCCCGACAGCGTCAGCGCCATCAGGGAAGCCAGGGTCATCAGATAGAAGGCATAATAGGATTTCTCGTTTTGTTCATGCTTCATGTAGCTGAAAGAATAGAAGCCCGAGATGGTCCACATCAGCGCCATCACAGCCGAGAACACCCTGCTGGTGCCGTCTGAGCGCAGCGCGATGGGCAGCTGCTTGGTCATCTCAAACAGCACCAGGGTGCGTTCCGCGTCCAGCGCAATCAGCAGCACCACAATGCACTCCAGCACCATGATTACACCAACAAAGAAGCACCGCTCTTCCCTGCGCTCGTTCAGCCAGGGCATAAAAACCACCATCAATGAGCCGATGGCAGGCAGCAGGATTGCGACCAGCAGCAATAATCCTTCCATACTTCACCAATCCTCCTTAAGAAAAAGTCTTTAACCCAGTTTCGATCAAACGCATAATTGGCTCAGAACCAATCCCCAGGTATAAAATATACAGCATGGAAACAAAAAGTGCGCCCGCAGCTGACGGAGACATTTTTTCTGACGGCGGATACACCATGTCCTGCGCGGGTTTGCGGTAAATGGATACCACCGTGTGCAGGAAATAAATGCCGTTGAGCAGGGTGCTGACCGCCAGAGCCACCAGCACCAGCGCGCGCATCCATCCGCCAAAGGCCATGCCCGCGATGGCTAGGTTCAGCTTGACGATAAACCCGCCCGTAAAGGGAATGCCCACCATGCTCATGGCCGCTACGGTAAACACGATGCCTGCAGGGATGTTGCGGTAACCGGCGCCGTGCAAATAGCGGAAGCGCTTGCGGTCGCCGGAAACATTGATCAACTCATAGGTAGCCAGGAACAGCAGGGACTTGACGGCGGCATGTGCCAGCATCTGGAACATCGCTGCCTCTGTGCCGGCAGCGCTGCCCATGCCCAGACCCATGTAAATATAGCCGATTTGGGCGACTGAAGAATAGGCGATCATCCTCCGGATGTCACGCTGGCTGATGGCTATGACAGAGCCGATGATCATACCGGCAACCCCGCACACAAACAGGAAAGGGCTGATCTGCTGGGAGATGATGATGTCCATCCCGATTACCCGGTAAAAAAACTTGACCATCACAAAAATATAAGCCTTGCTGATGATCCCGCTGAGGATGGCGCTGCTCAGCGGCGGCGCGAAGGCATAGGTGTCCGGGGCCCAGACATGGAAGGGAAACATTGCGCTTTTGATGGCCAGCGCGGCGGTAATCAGCGCGATGACCACGGTCAGCGGCCCCAGGTATTGACCGCTGTCCACAATCTGTCGCACTGCCTCGCTCAGGGGCACCATCAGCAGATGCCCGGTGATGCCGTACAGCATGGAAATGCCCAGCAGCAGCAAGCCCGAGCCAAACAGATGCATGATCATGTAACGCGTGATGGCGACCAACGTATGCCCGTTTTGCCGCACAGCCACCAGCGCGCAGGAGGCAATGGTCATGATCTCAATGAAAACGTACACGGTGAACAGGTCATTGGTATAAATCAACACCAGCACGGCAGCCAGAGCCAAATCCACCATGATGCAGTACAGGTTGCTCTTTTTTTCGCTGACAAAGCCGGGCATGCGCTCAAAGCCCGGGATCAGGCTGACCAGCAGCACAGCTGAGAATCCGGTAGCCATCAGGGCTTCCAGACGGCCGATGCGAATCTCATTGCCCCAGGGGGCCGGGAAATGACCCATCATATAGGGGTAGGAATCATCCAGCGACATGGTCAGGGACAGGGCCATCGCGCTGAGGACCAGTACTGTACCGGTCACCAAAAAGGTGACCATGCGCGCGACGCGAGGCTTGAAAACCGAGGTAAAGATGCCCGCCGACATGCATAGCAGGATGCTGATAAAGGGGAAATTGTGAACGAGGCTCATCAGGCGTCCTCCCCTCTGGCCAACAGGGCGATCTCATCAATGTCCAGCGTGTGGTAGCGCCGATACAGGCGGATGGTCAGCGCCAGCATGATCGCGGTAAAGCTGACGGAGACCACAATGCCCGTAAGCACCAGTCCGGTTGGGACAGGGTTGATATAGGCGGTGACCTCCAGGACCCCATCGGTTACAATGGGCGCCTTGCGGCCCTGAATATAGCCCATGGACGCCAAAAACAGATAGACAGAGGTGTCCATGATGTTCAGACCGATGATCTTGCGGATCAGGTTGCGCTGCAGCAATAAGATGGAAAAGCCGATGACAAACAGGATGACAGACACTGTTTGCTCCAGGTTTTCATACAGCAGTTGCCACATGCTTACAGCCCTCCTTTGCGGAAGAGCGCGTAGAAGACATACATCGTGCAGGCTACCACCATGCCCACAGCGATATTCAGCGGCATGATCAGCCCGCTGGACAGGATGGCGCCCGGGGTACCCAAGGGGATGCCGCTGGGCAGGCCGTTGGCGCCCATATAAAAGGCATAGGCCTTGGCCAGCGCATAAAAGCTCAGCGAGAAGAAGCTGACCCAGGTAAAAGTCTTGGTGGTGAAAAAGCGTCCGGCCTTCTCAAAGCCGAAGGCCACCAGGTACAAAATCAGACCGGCGCTGACGATGGCCCCGCCGGAGAAGCCGCCGCCGGGGGACAGGTGACCGTTGAGTATGATATAGATCCCGTACAGCAGGATGATCGGCGTCAGTACCATCGCGCTGCCTTGCAGGATACGGTCATCGCGCGGCTCATAGTGCCGGTCATCGGACTCTGCAGCAATCAGTTCCTGAGCGGGGTTGCCTTCCTTGTCATGGTCAATGCGCAGCAAAATCAATACCGCGCTGGCAGCGATGAACAACACCGTGCTCTCACCCAGGGTGTCAAAGGCGCGGTAGTCCAGAATCATGCCTGCAACGATGTTGACCGCGCCGGTTTCATCCAGCCCCTTTTCGATATAGCGCGCGGAAACTTCATTGGCGCCCGGGGTGGCAGGGTCGCCAAAGCGCGGCATCAGGGCCACGGTTTCCAACAGAAAAACCATCATCATCAGACCCAGGACCAGTGCCAAGGCGACATAGAGCCGGGAGATTGCCTTGCGTCCCCTGGTTCTCATCCATACAAGCAGGTTATGCTGGTCCAGCCGTTCAATCGCAATGCTGCGCTCATGCTGGCGGCTGTCGATGGCTGCTTGTTGAGCTTCCAGCGCCTCTTCATAATCAAACCGGGGGGGTGGCGGGCTTGAGATCTTTTCAGCAATCTCGTCATCCAGCGCCAGGAAGCCCTTGTAAAACCACCGGCGAACGCGGGCCTGAGGGCGCGATTCCCAGTCACTTCTGCGCTTGCTCATGCTCGCTGTCTCCTTTAATCGCGTGAATTTTTTTGAGTGTCACGAAGAACAGAACGCTGGTAATTCCTGCGCCCACAGCCGCTTCCGTGATGGCCAGGTCAGGGCTTTCCAGAAACATCCAGATCACCGCCATGATCAGACTGTAGGCCATGTAGACGATCAGGGAGGTCAGCAGGTTGCGCGTGAGCGCCACGGCCAGCGAGCAGATGATCAGCATGCCCAGCAAGGCGATGTGGACAAAGTTCATTCGTTATCCTCCTCTGCGGGCGTACCGGGTGGCGGGGGTAATTGCTGCCACATCGGGTTGATGGTGACTTCCAGCCGGGCGATCAGGTGGCTGTTGACCGGGCTTGCAAACCACAGGAAGACAATGATGAGCAGCAGCTTGAGCACTGTCCAGATATCCGGCGCGCTGAAAGTCAGCCCCAGCAGGCAAAATAGGAGGCCCAGGGTATCGCCCATCGCCGCTGCGTGCATGCGGTTGAGCACATAGTCAAACTTGTATACGCCAATCACCGAGGTGATCAGAATGATGATGCCGCTGAGCAGAAAGCCGGTTGTCAGCAAGAAACGAAGCCAGTCAAGCATGCTCCTGCCCCCCTTGCTGAGCCTGAGCCTTTGCCTGGCGCTCCAGGAACACGCCCATGTAGATCTTGCACAGCACAACCACCGCCAGGAAGCTGATCATCGCGTAGAGCATGGAAACGTCCACCAGGTAGCTCGCATCAAGCATCAGCGCCACCACGCCTACCATGATGATGATCTGGGTGCCAATCATGTTGATAGCGACAATGCGGTCAGCAATGGTGGGTCCATTAATGGCGCGGATGAAACAGGCGATAATCAACACAGACAGCACCACCAGGATGCCGCTGTATAGGATGCCATACGCGTCCTGCAGCATCAGGATACCCCGCTTTCTATCCAGTCAGCTTCTTTGATCAGCAGGCGCTTTTCAAACTCACTGTTGACCAGGCCGCCCTCCAGAGATTCATCCAGGCAGTGCACCAGGTATTCATCTTCATGCAGGTGAACGGTAATGGTGCCTGGCGTCAGCGTGATGCAGTCAGCAAGCGCCACCCGCGCTGCCTTGGTTTGAAGCTTGGTATGAAACACCGTCAGTTTGGGTACAACAATGTCCCGGTCGGTCAGAATCATTCGCATTACCGTGAAGTTGGCCAGGGTAATTTCTTTGATCAGCAACCAGACAAAGCGCAGGTAACCGGGTAGCTGCTTCATAATGAACCACTGTCTTTTCATCGTCAACCCTGGAGTGATGAAGCGTTGCACGAACCACGCCAGGGCAACGGAAAGAATGGCGCCGATCACTACCAGCTCCAGGGTTATCTTGGCATTAAAAAAGAGCCACAAAAAGAATAAGGCCAACGCGATCACATGTTCACCTACTTCTTCAATGATTCTTATTGGTGAATTGTTAGGCTCACCAGTTGGATTATAACAGACCCTTTCCGGCTGTCAACTGATGGCCATCTTCCGGGCTTCCCCCGTCTTTCTGGTGATACCTTTGCGATCCCAGTACTCCAGAATAGCCAGGGCGTATTTGCGGGAGGTGGACAGCGCATCCCGGAAGTCTGCCAGGGTAACCTCTCCGTGCTGCTGCTGCAGTTGCAGGAAGGCTTGCTGCGCCTGGGCGAGGTCTTTTGTCAAAAACAGGATGTCCGGGCTCACGGGGGTCAGGCTGCCCTGGTCGAGCAGGTAGTCCAGCACCCGGGGGAACTCCTTCTCCTTGGCAAACTCAGCGAGCAGCGCCGATTTTTCCGGAGGGGAAAAACGGGCTTCTTCAAACCTGGTCTGCAAGCCCTCCAGCAGCGCCTGCTGCCTGGGGGTGAAACTGATGGCGTGTTCCGGCAAGGCAAAGACTGTCCCTGACCGGACAAACGTATTGCGGGACAGCAGCATGTCCAGCGCCTGGTCCGCCTCCTGTTGGTTTTGTCCGGGCAGCAGGGCGGTCCGGAACTCTTCCCGCCTGATCCCCATGCGCAAGGGATTCCTTTGATGAAAATCATTCAGGATCTCCCTGGATTTCTCCTCCAGGATCCGCACAATGTCCTGATGAAGATACAGCCCTTCCTGCAGCTTGATTACCCTGCCCTGCGACAGCAGGGTTTCCAGGCAGGCTTCCATTGCCTCCGCGGATACAGCGGTCTGCAGGGCCAGGGCTGCGCTGTGAACAAAGCGGGTGCCGTGGCCTTTGAGCAGGGCTTCCGCGCGGGCAGGCAGGTCCGCTCCGTGCATGGCGTGCAGTTTCTCCACGGCCTTGATGCTGGAAGGCCGGTGCTTGTAAGGGCTGGGATCCAGCACCGTGCCGCCTCCGACTGTTTCAAGCGGGGAATAAAACCGCAGTACAAAGGCGTCCCCTGCCTTGGCAGCGACAGCGTCCTCAAAGCGCAATTGGCCAAAGCCCTCCTCGCCGGGCAGCAGCTGCTCCCTGCCGCCCAGAAGAATCAGCTTGCACAGGGTTTCTCCGGAGCCGTGGTGGAAGTGCAGCCTGCTGCCATTCTCCAGAACGCGCCGGGAGTCAGGCAGCACGCGCAGCGCGACATCCAGCATCAGCCCGGGCTGCATGCTGCCGGGGCTTGCCAGCACGCTGCCCCGGGGGATGTCTTCCTGCCTGGCCTTTTGCAGATTCATGGCCACGCGCTGGCCTGCGTAGGCCCGCTCAACCAGATTGCCGTGCACCTGCAGGCTTCTAATCCTGTAAGACTCCTCCAGCGGATACAGGGTGGCTTCCTCACCCTGGCTGACGCTGCCTTCTATCATGGTGCCGGTAATCACCGTGCCAAAGCCCGGCATGGTGAACACCCGGTCCACCGGCATACGGAAGGGGCCGTCGACGTCCTTGGCAGGCATCCGACAGACCAGGCCGATCAGGGTTTCCTTAAGCTGCCCGATGCCCTGGCCGGTATACGCGCTGACGACATGGATGGGCGCGTTGGCAAGGAAGCTGTCCGCCAGGCCTTCTTCAAGCTCCTCCAGCATCATTTCCAGCCAGTCCTCTTCCACCAAATCCGCTTTGGTGACCGCCACGCAGCCGTGGCGGATGCCCAGCAGCGAAAGGATGCCCAGGTGCTCCCGGGTCTGGGGCATGATGCCCTCATCCGCGGCCACCACCAGCAAGGCCAGGTCGATGCCGCCGGCGCCTGAGAGCATGTTGCGGATAAACCTTTCATGTCCGGGCACATCCACGATGCCGGCCCGGCTGCCGTCAGGCAGGTCCAGCCAGGCAAAGCCCAGGTCAATGGTGATGCCCCGGCGCTTTTCCTCCTCCAGCCGATCGGTGTCCATGCCTGTCAGGGCGCGGATAAGCGCAGTTTTGCCATGGTCCACATGCCCGGCGGTGCCGATGATCACATTACGCATCCTGCACCTCCAAGGAAGAAAGCACTGCCTTAAGCGCCCCGGTCAGTTCGGGCAGCTGATCAGGGAAAACGGTGCGCAAGTCCAACACCACCGCATCCTGCCGGATGTGGGCAATGACCGCCGGGCTGCCGTGGCGCAGGCGGTCCGCCAGGCTGTTGGATGACACAAGCCTGGATTTGAGGCAGAGCGCCACAGATGCAAGCGCCTCGCCCGGCGCGGACCCCCCGCCCAACTGAGCCTGGCTTTCCGCCACTTCACATTGCAGGCCGGAAATGTCCTTGAGGGCTTCCATCAGGGCAAGCGCGCGCAGGCGCAGCGTCTGCTGATCTGTGCCCAGCATCCGGTACAAAGGGATGTGCCTGCAGGCCAAATCGGCATCGCGGTAAAGCTGCAGGGTGGCTTCCAGCGCAGCCAGGGTCATCTTGCCAGGGCGCAGGGCCCGCATGAGCGGATGGCGCCGCATGACAGCAATCAAGTCTGTATTCCCCGCAAGGATGCCCGCTTGCGGGCCGCCCAACAGCTTATCACCGGAGAAACAGACCACCTGTGCGCCCTGGGCCAGTATCTCCCGGGGACTGGGCTCATCCTGCAGGCCATAGACGTTCAGCGGCAACAGCGCGCCGCTGCCCAGGTCGGCCAGCAGGGGCAATCCCGCTTCCCGTGCGATTTCGGCAAGCTCCGGGATGTCCACAGCCTGGGTGAAGCCAACCACCTTATAGTTGCTGGTGTGCACCTTCATCAGCGCGGCAGTGCTTTCTCCAATCGCCGCACGGTAATCCCCGGGCTTGGTTTTGTTGGTGGTTCCTACCTCCCGCAGGATGCACCCGCTTTGGGCCATGACCTCGGGTACACGGAAACTGCCGCCGATTTCCACCAGTTCCCCGCGGGATACCACCACCTCCCTGCCCCGGGCTACAGCAGCCAGCATCAGCAGCACGGCGGCGGCATTGTTGTTGACCACCAGGGCAGCCTGAGCGCCCAGAAGCTGGCTGATCAGCGTCTCCACATGAGCCTGCCGGTCGCCGCGCCTGCCGGTATCCAGGTCAAACTCCAGCGAGGAGTAGCGGGTGGCAGCGTCCAGGGCGGCCCGTGCCGCCTGTGTTGCCAGGGGGGCACGGCCCAGGTTGGTATGCAGCAGGATACCGGTGGCGTTGATCACCACGGGCTTCTGGGTCTGCAAGCTTTTGCTGACGCGCTCTTCGCAGGCTGACAGCAATTCCGCATGTGCGGGCACGCAGGTCTGGCCGCTCCGGATGCGCTTACGCACCTCCTCGAGGATTTCACGCAGCGTTTGGGCGACCAGCTGCTGTGAATACTGTGAGGACAGCGCCTGTCCCTGCGCGGTTTTCAGCAAGGCATCCACCTGCGGGATGCGCCGGAGAAGGTTGTGCGGCTCTTGGCTCATAACAATACCCCGTTTATTTGATAATATGCCTTATTGTAACACAGTCCGCGCAGGCGGGCACAGGGGTGAATGGCAGCCTGCACATATGGTTTCGCCTTTAAATCCAGGACATGATTTGGTATAATGACGCAAACAAATGAGAAGGGGGGTGTACCGGTGAGCGATGCGCGGCGCATACGCCTGACCATGATGACCTCCTGCGGCGGGTGAGCGGCCAAGACAGGGCCGGGTGTCCTGGAGGAAATACTGCACCGCCTGCCCAAAGGGCCGCATGACCCGCGGCTGCTGGTGGGTTACGATACGGCGGATGACGCAGCCGTGTATCTGGTCAACGATGACACGGCGCTGATCCAGACCGTGGACTTTTTCCCGCCCATGGTGGACGATCCCTATCTGTTCGGCCAGATTGCCGCCGCCAACGCCCTGAGCGATGTGTATGCCATGGGCGGCACCCCCAAGCTGGCCATGAACCTGCTGTGTTTCCCGTCAGACCGGATTTCCCGCGAGGATGTGCAGGCCATTCTTGCAGGCGGCGCGGACAAGGTGCACGAAGCCGGCGCCAGCCTGTGCGGCGGGCATACCATTGAGGACAAGGAACCCAAGTACGGGCTGTGCGTCACCGGCTTTGCCCACCCGCAGCGCATCCTGACCAACAGCAAGGCGAAGACCGGGGATCTCCTGCTGCTGACCAAACCCTTAGGCTCGGGCATTCTGGCCACTGCGGCCAAGGCGCAGCTGCTCAGCCCCGCGATTGCAGACGGTCTCAACCGCACCATGGCCATGCTCAACGCCGCCGCAGCCGGATGTATGGCCGGCTACACCCCCAACGCGTGTACTGATATTACCGGATTCGGCCTGGTGGGGCATGCCGCGGAAATGGCCCGGTCTTCCGGCAGGCGCCTGCGCATCTTTTCCGGGGAAGTGGCCTTGCTGGATGGCGTATTGGACATGGCCAGCCAGGGAATCGTGCCCGGAGGCGCATACCGCAACCGCGAGTATCTGAGCGGCAGCACCATCATCCTGCCCGGCGTCGGCCAGGCCTTGAGCGACATCCTCTTTGACCCGCAAACCTCCGGCGGCCTGCTGATCAGCCTGCCGCCAGCGCAGGCCAGGCGTTTGCTGGAGGATGTTCAGCCCCATTGCCCGCAAGCGCGCATCATCGGGATGGTGGAGGAACCCGGCGAGGGCTTAGTGATCATCGAATAGTCATTGCATTGTATCAAAACCGGAGGGCTTCCGGATGCGGGAGCCCTCACTATACTCAGCTTATATAGGCAATCTGCGCGGAGAGCTGCATCAGCCGCTGACAAAGCCGCCTTCTCTGAGGGCTGCCAGGGCGCGGCTCAGGTTTTGCTCGGACACCATGACGACCGGACCGGTGCAGCCCATGCCGCTTTGGGCGTAAATGCCCTTTTTCCAGAGCGAACGCACCGCCTCCTCCAGTTCCATGACCTCGACCCCGGCGATGTCCTGTGTGACCGCTTCCTGCGGCGGCGGCTGGATCTCCTCCCGGACAGGGGCGTTCCTGCGGGCGGACAGCTCATCCAGCAGGGCCTTCAAGCCGGCCTGATAGGCCAGCCGGTATTCCGCAGAGGCGATATCTTGCCAGGGGCTGCCCGCTACCTGGGCTGTGTAGGACAGGGCGTTGGCCACCACGGCCGCGCCGCTTGCGCGGGAAACAATCGCCACCAGCCGGTCATAGCCTTCGCCAATGCCGGGGCCATAGCCGTCGCCCGTGGTCTCATAGATGCCGCTGCTGGTAAAGGCGGACAGCATCTTGATGATGACATTGCCGGTCAGGCTGTCCATCACCACCACATCACTGCTGCCTGCCAACACATCGTTGCCCCGCAGGACGCATCCGCCGCCTGCCCGGGCGGATTGGGCAAAACTGACCGGATAGCCTTGCTCGTTGAGTTTTTTGAGGATGCCTTCAGCCTGGCGGGCGCCATCGATGTTCAAGAGGCCCACTGCCGGCTGCTCGACACCGCAGGCCTTGGCGGTGATAATGCCGGCGACGGCGCCCCGCACCATGGCCTCCACGCGGTCCGTGGCTGCAGTGCCGGTGGTCGTGGCCAGGTAGATGGGCTTGCCTGTAGCCGGCGCGGGCACCCTGCCCACGGTGGCTACGCCAATGGGAAAGGGATAGTGCATGGCGACCGCCCCCTTGCAGGTGCCGTCAGCCAGCAGCCGCTCCATGACCTGATGGGCTTGCGCCTCACTTTGCGCCTCATGGCAGGTGAGGTCCGGATGGGACAGGCTGCCGATGTAATGCACATGAACCCCGTTTCGGCTTGCCTGCAGGGCCGCTTGCAGTGCATTGTCCTCTCCGTGCTCGCTGCCGGGCGCGCTCAGGGCAATGCCGGGGGCATCCTCCAGCCGGCCGGTTTCCAGCGCCCTGGCCAGATCCAAAAAGGTGTCGCGGATCAGCTTTTGTGTGTTTGCCTGTGACATGGCGCGCCCTCCTTACACGTCCAGAGAAGCGGCAAAAGCGCGCAGCGCCTCGGCAATCATGCTGCGGACCTCTTCCTTGCCGATGGCCTCCCGCTGCTTGCGGTCATCCCCGCTGTTGGCCCTGAGCACAAAGGAGATGCCGTCAAACTGGTTGGTCATCCGGCCCAGGAACAGGCTGCCCTTGCCCACGATCATGGCTTTGCGGATCTTGCCGTCAAGCAAAACCTGACGGGCAAACCCCAGATAGGGCGCGCCGGAAGGGATATGGCCCTGGGTAGGCGCCCAGCCCACCATGCCGTGTTTAGCAATAAAGCCGTTCAAGCCGTCCCGGGCCAGCTCCCCGCTTTTGACTGCCAGGGCGCCAATCATCTTGAAGTTGGCCAGCGGCACATCCCCGGCGCCGGCCGGCTTGGTGATGTCGGGGTTTTGCAGCTCGGCCGCGTATTTGTCGATGTCCTGGATTTTCATGCCGGCCTGCTCCAGGGGGCTGAGCACCAGGGAAGTGATGACCGCCTGGGGGGAAGCGCCGGTGCCCACGGTGTGCCGGCCGACGATGCCCAGATCGATCTCCGGATTGATGCCGTCATTGGCGCTGATGAGCGCAGCAAAGCCGCCCAGCACGTCCTCCAGCACCTGCATGCCCTTTCTGACATGATCCTTGCCGTTCATGCCCAGTTTGGCTGTGGAACCGCCTGCCACCACCGCCACGTTTTTGAAGGTGCCCGACTTGACCAGGGAAGCCGCGCTGACCAGGGCATGGGCCGGCGCCGCACAAAAGCCGCGCACATCGCAGCCGGTTGCGCCGCTCAAACCTGCGATCTCGGCAATCGACTTGGCGAAATTGCCGCCGCCGCGCTGGTTCATGTCGCCGCAGGCTTCCTCGCTGCACTCGATGACATAATCAATCTGACCGGCATCCACGCCGGATACCCGGATCAGGTGCTTGAGCGCCAGCACGGCGGAGGCCTTGCTGGCCATGTTTTCCATCATGACATGGGCGCTGAGGTTGACGTCCACATCGTGGGCGCGCTTGATATAGCCTGCCAGCTGCCCCTGATGATAAATGCCCTCCGCGCCTTCCTCGTTGACAAAACGCAGGATCTGTTCCCGGTCAACCCCTTCCCTGACGCGGCTTTTGATATATTCATCCATCAGCGGATGCGCATCAAAGGCCGGCCGGGTGCGTGCAACAAAATCACGCTCCAGGTGCACCAGGTCAAACATGTCGCAGGCCTGGAAGAGCAGCAAAAACTCATCCTGGGGCATGATTTCGCCATACTTGCCCTGGCGTGTCGCCCCGGCCACAGGCTTGTCCGTCCAGGGCTGGGCCAGATGCCCCAGCTCATCCGGGGTCATGTTGCCAATGTAGGTTTGGTTGGGGGCATAGGCCACCACCTGGTCATAGCTGCGCAGATGCCCGGGCAGGGTTTTGAGATATTCGGAATCCGGATTGACCACCATTTCGGTGGTCTGGGTTGTGCCGTTTTGCAGCACCATGTCCGGAGCATGGACCAGGACATAGCTGGCAGCCTTTAAAACGCTGTTCATGGAAGGTTTCCCTTTCTGGTGGTCGATGGTACTCAGCGACGAATGTATCGATTGGCCCGGCGCCGGGGCCTTGTCGGTGAAGAGGACAAGAAAGGCCAGCGCCGCAGTCTGCGCAGCCCTGGCCGGGGGGACAATATGCCCTGTTTGATCAGTATTTGGAATACTGTTCCCGGATGGCTGTCATTTCATTGACGATGTCATCCACATCCAGCACCATTTCCATCATGCCGATCTGTTCATCGTAAACGGTGGGGTCGAGTTCGCTCTTGATGGCGTCCTCGCATACATGATACACGCTCAGTCCCAACTGGACTCCGGTCAATGGACCTGCGTAGGTCGGATCCCCTGCTGTGACGGTTTCCGCCGCGATGCCCGCAGCCTCACCCTCCGCTGCGCCCAGGATGACAAGAATGTTCTCAGGGCCATGCAGCTCAGCCAGTTCCTTCACACGCTTCTGGTTTTCCAGATCCATCGCACCCGCGCTCGTTCAGACGAAGCACTCAGTGGATGAAAACAGGATCTCAGCCCCAATGCTTTTGAGGCACTCATCAATTGCCGGGCCAGGGATCCCATCCCGATCGCCGATGACAATTATTTTTTTGTCCTTCAGCAAGCTCATGGGTTTCCTCCTTTCTTCCGTAATAAAAGCTGACGCTTGTTTTGCCCGGGCTTGCGGCCCGGGCTGCGCGGCTTACAGGTGACGGTTGATCATGGCTTCAATGTTTTCGTGGGTGCAGTCTTCCTTGACCAGCTCTTCAACCTTCTCGCCATTCTTGTAGATGGCCATGACCGGCAGGCCCAGCACCTTCTGGCTGATGGCCAGGCGGCGGGCTTTGGTGGTGTTCAGCCTGGCGAAGGTCATCCGGTCGCCGTATTTTTGATGCATCTCATGGACAAAGGGCTCCAGCGCCTTGCAGGGCACGCAGCCGTCGGAATAAAAATCCACAAAGACGGTGCCGGGAGCTTGCAGAACCTCTGCCTCAAAATTCTCTCTGGTCAGTTCTTTCATCAGAATCCTCCTTGTACAGAGTATACCACAACTTTTAAGGGTTGGGTTGGTTTACCGGGCAGGCGCCTTCGATATAGGCGTTGGCCTCCATGGCGGCAATAGCGCCGTCAGCTGCCGCTGTGATCACCTGTCGCAGGCTTTTCTCGCGGATGTCCCCGGCTGCGAATACCCCGGGGATGCCGGTGTGCATCAGGGCATCGGTGACAATATAGCCGTTGCGCAGCTGAAGCTTGTCGACAAACAGCTGGCTTTCGGGGATAAAGCCCACAAAGACAAAGACGCCAAAGGTGCCGTCTTCCTCATCCGCTTCAATCAGGGTTTCTTTGCCCGTCTTGACGTTTTTCACTGTCATGGCCTCCAGCAGCCCGTCTCCATGAAAACGGCTGACCACGCTGTCCCACATGAAGTGAATCTTGGGATTGTTCATGGCTTTTTCCTGGATGGACTTGACGGCGCGCAGTTCATCCCGGCGGTGAATGATGGTGACCTTGCGGCCAAACTTGGTCAGATAGACCGCTTCCTCCACCGCGGTGTCCCCGCCGCCGACGACAAAAATCTCCATGTCTTCAAAGAAGTTGCCGTCGCAGGTGGCGCAGTAACTGACTCCTTTGCCGATCAGCTCCTTCTCGCCCGGGCAGCCGATGGGCCGGGGATGCGCTCCGGTGGCGATGATCACGGTGCGGCCCAGGTACTCGCCCTTTTTGCCCACCAGGCGCTTGATTTCACCTTCCAGGTGGACATCCACCACCATGTCATATACCTTCTCAGCGCCAAAGCGCGCTGCCTGGTCAGCCATGCGGGCGACCAGGGAGGGCCCGCTTTCATGCTCCAGGGAGCCGGGATAGTTGTCGATTTCAGCGGTAATGACAATCTGTCCGCCGTCTTTTTCCTTCTCAATCACCAGGGTGGACAGCCGGGCGCGCCCGGCATACAGGGCGGCGGCCAGACCCGCCGGCCCCGCGCCGATGATGAGCACATCATAGATTGTTTGATTCATGCGATCCTCATTTGCCGTCACTCCACATCAAACACCGTTTGCTCGGTGATGTCAGTGGACAGCGCCTTCAAGGCGGTCAGGATGATTTTGCGCCGCAGGGCCTTCTCCTCGGCCATGGTAAGGGCGGGGTTGCCCAGGGGATGGGGGATGGCCACCGCCGGAACGATCCGGTTGGCGCCTACTGTCAGGGAGATAGGGGTGACTGTGCAGATATGAACCACGGGAATACCCGCCCGCTCAATCTCTTTTACCATCGTTGCGCCGCAACGTGTGCAGGTCCCTCACGTGGAGGTCAGGATCACAGCCTGAACGTTCTCCTTGATCAATTCCTTGACAAACTCATCCGCGAAGGCCTTGGAGCTCTTCACGGCTGTGCCGTTGCCCACAGTGGAGTAGGTGTAGCGGAACAGGGAGCCGATCTTGCCTTCTATTTCCATTTCGCGCATCACATCCACCGGCAGCACCCGGTCCGCGTCCCGGTTAGCGTAGGAGGGGTCATAGCCGCCATGGGCGGTGGCCCATTTGCCCTCCGTCAAATCCATGATGTTTTCCAGGTCATAGCGGCCATAGCGTGATGCGTTGGAGGACTCGATGCGGTCCGGGTTGCCGAAGGGGACGATCCCCCCCGAGGTGACCAGGGCGACCTTGGCGCGGCTGATGTTTTTCACGGCGGGCTGGGGCGCCACGCGGTCAAAGTCGGGCATCGGGTATTCAGTGGTAAAATCCTGGCCCCTGAGCTTGCGCACCAGCATCTCCACGGCGCGCTTGGCGCCCCTGTCCTTCTCAAACAGGTTGACGCGGATGCCGCGGGGCAGGTAGCCTTCCTCGCTGGACGCGCCGATGGGTTCGCCGCTGACCAGTTTCTGTGCCAGGGGCGCCAGCTTCTTGACGGCATCGCGCATGCCGGCGGCTGAGTTGCGGGTGGAGATGATGTATACATCCTGGGCAAACATATCGGCCCCCGGGTTTTCAACGTACATGCCGGTGATGGCCTTGATGCCCAGTTCATCCTGGGCGGCCTTGGCCACTGTGCCGCAGGCCACGCCATAGCGCCCGGCGTTAAATGCCGGGCCCGCGATGAGCAGGTCAGCCCCGGCGGCCTTGATCATGTCCAAGATCTCCGGCAGCGCCTCGCTGGTGTGCTCATTGAAGTAGGAGTCGCCGCAAATCACCGTGCCCACAATCTCCGCGGTCTGTCCGAATGCTGCCGCCAGGGCCAGGCCCGGGCCGACCGGCCCTTCGCGCCATTGCGGCGGGACATGTGCCATTTCTTCGCCGCCAATCTGGGCAAAGAACTGGTTGATGTAATGAACAATCCGTATCTTTTGCAAAGGCTGTTTCCCTCCTTTTTAATGGTTTATCGCGCGCTGAGGTAGCCGAAGCCCACCTCGCTGGTCGCGCCGGTGATGGCCTGGATTTCCACCATGATGGTGCCATCTTCCATTTTGTTTTTGTCCCAGCCGCCGGCGATGATGCCCACATAGGCCTCCGAGCCGATGACCCGGTCCATCCCGGGCAGGGTGATCACCTGGTTGGCGTTGCCGGCCGACACCACCGCGTCTGCGGACACATGGGCGTCTGCCAGCGACTGGCTGGAGCCGTCCCGGCCCGCGTATTCATCCGTGAGCAACACGGCCTTGATGCCCTTCTCGCTGATTTTGCGCGAGTTCATCATCAGGTCGGTGTCGGGGTTGCCAAAGCCTTCCTCCGAGACGATCACGCCCTCAAGGCCCAGAAATTCGCACAGCTTGGCTGTCCAGTCAGAGGAGCGGACCTTGTCGGCCAGGTAGACATTTTCGTTGGTGATGATCATGGCGCAGAAATTGAAGTCCTTGCCATGACGGGCATACAGCTCATGCACGATGGGGTTGTTCTGATGGACGTAAGTGGGGTTTTTGTCACAGGCTGACACGCAGTTGCCTGAGATGATCGCCCCGTCCATGACCTCTGTCGGATAGAGGATGGTGGGCAGGATCTTTTTAGCGTCCACGCCGTACACATAGGTGTCATGCAGCAGGCCCTGGCTTTGCAGCATTTGCACATAGCCTACGCGGGGCAAGTCGCCATGCTGCTTCAGGCCCTCCAGCAGCGGCAGGGTCTCATAGGTTTCGATGGTTTCAGGGACAAGCTCCCTGGCCAATTCACCCAGATACATCGCGGCTTTCAAACCGGCCAGGCGCACGGCCACCTCATGCTCATGCGCGCTAAGACCGTCCTGAGGGCGCAAGATCAATACCACATTCTGGGTTTTTGAGAAGGGCGTATACTGGGCGCCCGCGCCGGACATGTCGATGATGCCCTCCTGGAAGCCCACAATCTTGCCGGTGGTGACTACGGCCGCTCCTTTGAGCACATGGGTACGCCCCTGGCCCACGGTCTTCACGCGGGATACCGTGCCCGGGAACATGCCTCCGGGACCGTCCACCTTTACACGGGGCTCCACAACATCCTTTACCGGGGTGATCCGGACGCTTTCGCCGGGGCGGGCCAGCTCCACCTCGACAGAGCTGATGTGCTCATCCTTGAGCACCAGGGCTTTGATGTCCTCCGCGTTGACGTACAACACGCCGTCTTCCACCCGGGATGTGTCAGCGAACTGAACGTCATGGATGGGGATGAAGCCTAATTCCAGTCTCAAGCCGTGCACCTCCTGTTTCCTCTTGTGATGTGTTGAACAATGGGTAAAGCGCGGTAATCATCCCGGTACGATGAAGGCTCATGCACCTGCGGACGCGCCGCGCGTTCGCGCAAAATCCGATGACAGGGCTGACTGGAGCAGGGTCCAGTCCACCAGCTGAAAGTCTGCGTCCATCTGGGGCGTAACTTCTCTTGTCCTGGGCGGAAACCTGTCATGCGCCAGAATGGCCTCCTCTATCAGCAGCAGGCTGTCCACGCACAGACCGGCCTGCGGCTGCTGCGTCATGCCGATGGATTTATACAGGGTTTCATTCGGCTTGACAGAACCGGACAGCGGATGGGTCAAAAGAACGTGGCCCTGGTGCACCTTGTCTCTGACCAGAATCAACAGATCCCGGAAACTGACAGGGGCATAGGCCACGGTATGCTGCGGTTCCCGTATCAGATGTGATTGCACCAAAGGGTTGTTGCTTACCACCAGCATCGCGCACCTCCTGTCAGACATTGATTCATAAACGCCTGCAGCAATCATTGTCTGCTGCCGCCTGCATGCCTGAACTCTGTACCTAACCTGAAAGATTCTCGCTTTCGCGATTGCTTCTTCGGTGCAATGCTCTCCAGAGTCTTGTCCTGCCTTCAGTCCTCTTGCCTGAGATCTTCACGGACAACCGGCGCCTGTCCGCTTATTCCTTCGGCTGCGTGGGTACGCGCTCTCCTGAGGGCCATCATCCAACCCTTATTGACTTAGTGACAGTATACGCAAAAGGCATGCTGTTTTCAAGGGTGACGCTGTTGAAATCCCCCATGTATACACAACGGCGTATCGGTTGCCAGTATGGTGAGCAGGATTTACAACTTGCTAACACCAAAGGCGCGAAATAATCAGTGCCTTTTGTTATAATATCTCAGAGGTGAAGCCATTGAAAGCCAGGATACTCATTGCTGAGGATGACCCGGCCATTTTGAAACTGCTGGAAACCAACCTGCAGGTGGCGGGGTATGAGGTGGTCTGCGCGGAGGACGGCGCACAGGCACTGGATGCAGCCCGGGCGCAGGTGTTTGATTTGGCGCTGCTGGATATCATGATGCCGGAGCTGGACGGCTTTGAGCTGCTGCCCCATCTGCGGGAGAATGACATCCCGGTCGTCTTTGTCAGCGCCAAGGCCGATGTGCTCAGCCGCGTGCAGGGCCTGCGCCTGGGTGCGGAGGATTATCTGGTGAAGCCTTTTGACATCCTGGAACTGCTGGTGCGCATGGAAAAGGTACTGGAACGTCGGCAGCCTGAGCTGTCCATTCTGCAGCACAGTGATGTTACTTTGGATGAGGGCAGCCACAGCGTGATCCAAGCTGGCGAAGAGGTAAGTCTGAAGCCGCTGGAATTTGACCTGCTGCGCACCTTCATGCGCTATCCCGGCATGGTATTAACCCGGGAGCAATTGCTTAAAAGGGTATGGGGAGAGACCTTCCTGGGCGAGAGCCGTACCATCGACGTGCATGTGGCCATCCTGCGGCGCAAGCTGGGCTGGCAGAACCTGATTACAACGGTGCACAAGGTGGGATACAGGCTGGAGCAGCAAGCATGAAGCTGCGCACCCGGCAGACATTGATTTCCCTGGCGATCATCCTGCTTACGATGAGCGTGTTTTTGTATGTCTATGTGGGATTGCAGGCCAACCACCTGCTCAAGGGCGCCCGGGAGAACGGTGCCTGGCAGCTGCAGGCCTTCAGTGAGCATATCACCGCCCTTGAGCGCACGGCGGCGCTGGAGGCCGAGGCCGCGCACATCACCCGGCAGGCGCTGGTGCAGTACGCCTTTGCCACCTATGCGCATTTGCTGCAAAACGCGGACAGGGCGTACTCCCTGTGGGCGGACGGCGCCTACCTGTACAACCTGTCGCCGCTGGACCCGGCGGCGCAGCTGCCCGTCCCGGATAAGGTGCTCACCGCCAGCCGCATGCTGCGGCAGGGCGGGGAACTGATGCTGATCTCCTCGTACAGCCTGCGTGTGCTGGAGGTGCCCGTCACGCTGTACCTGACCGAGAACATCAGCCGGGTGGAGGAGCAGATTAACAACCTGGTGCGCATTGCGCAGGCGGCGCTGGTGTGCAGCCTTGCCTTCTGCGCGCTGGTGCTGCCGCCGCTGGTGCGCAAAAGCCTCTCGCCGCTGGAAACGCTGTCCGGCGTGGCAGACAAAATCGCGGGCGGCGCGTATGCGCTGCGCGCGGGCATCGACACCGCCGATGAGGTGGGCGACCTGTCCCGCGCCTTTGACCGCATGGCCGCAACTGTGGAAGAAAAAATCAGCGCGCTGGAAGAAACCAACCGCCGCCAGGAGATGCTGCTGGGCGCGCTGACGCATGAGTTGAAAACCCCCATGACGGCCATCATCGGCTTTTCCGACAGCGTCTTGACCATGCCGCTGACCGAGGCTGAGCGCGCCGACGCGCTGCAGGAAATCCACGAGGCCGCGCGCCGCACCGAGCGCCTGAGCCAGAAAATGATGCAGTTGATTGCGCTGGGGCACGAGCAGGGCATCACGAAAAAGCATATCGCTGCAGCCGACCTGCTGGAGCAGGCCGCACGCGCGGTGGGGTCGGCAGCCCAGGCTGCCGGGGTACATATCACGCTGGATGTCCAGACACCCTCCCTGTGGGGTGACGCCGACCTGCTGCACAGCGCACTGACCAATTTAATCGACAACGCTGTCAAGGCATCGCAGCCGGGACAGCGCATCACGCTGCGCGCCGGGCGCGCGGGCGGGGGCGTGGCGCTGTCCGTCATCGACGAGGGCCGGGGCATCCCGGCGGCTGACATCCCGCGCCTGAGCGAGCCCTTTTACCGCGTGGACAAGGCGCGCAGCCGCAAGCTGGGCGGCGCGGGGCTGGGGCTGGCGCTGTGCCGCATGATTGCCCAGGCGCACGGCGGGCAGCTGCAATTGGACAGCAAAGAAAATCGGGGCACCGCCGTGCATCTGGTGCTGCCGGGGGAGGATGCCCATGCGTCATAAAAAAGGCCTGCTGGCCATTGTTATGTTGCTGGCGGCGCTGCTAATGGCTGTATGGCTGTTGCCGCAGATGACCAACTTGCTGATTGAACGGCAAATGTCCCTGCACCCGCAGGTGACCGCCACGCCCGTGCCCCCGGAGGAGCCCTGGGACGAGGGGCTGTAAGCCGCGCAATTTCTTGATATTACAACCTGATAACAACTTTTTCATGTTTTGATGCGGACTTTGCGCCCCGTGTTTGCCCATAATGGGGTGGCAGGGGCACACTCTGTGCCCGGAAGGAGGGCTGAAAAGATGATGAAACGTCTGCTGCTGTTCACGCTGGCGGCTTGCTGCCTGATGGCTGCTGCCCATGCCCGGACTGTGCCTGAACAGGTGGCCGCGCCGCCGCGCGCGCAGGGCACCTGGCACAGCCCCACGGGGCGCACCACGATCAGCCTGGATGCTGAGGTCATCGTACCGGAGGTCGACAACCTGCCCATTGTGGAAGTGTTCCCCCGTATCTTTGCGCCGGAGAAGGTGCACGCGCTGGCCGACGCGTTGATCGGCCCGGGCGCGTGGCAGGCGTATACCGACCAGGGCAAATACGGACAGCGCACGGATATCAACCCGCAGCCAAGCTACCGTCGGGCAGAAACTTTGCCATCCTATGCAACGAGGTATGAACTCTCCCTAGGGGGCGGCGGCGCCTGGGTGTATGATTTGCCGAGCAAGATGGTCTCTGCCAACTATTATGAGCAGGGCGGCCCGGATAGACCCAAGGTGTTGGTCAGCCTGCAATATTCTTTCAAGCCAGGGGACAACCTGGGGCGCAATGTGGGAACGCAGGAGGACGCGGCAGCGTTGGCAGCAAGCGTGGTCAGCCGCATCTGGCCGGACATGCAATTTCATTCTGTTGACAAGGATCTGGACATCTTTACCGAGCGCACCTCCTGGGAGGGCAAGCCGGCGGACTACGGCTACCGCATCTACTTTGCCCGGCTATTGCACGGGGTCGCAGCCATGCCGGTCAGTCAGCAGGGCGCGGAGGAGGCCAACTACCTCTTTCCGGGCAGGCAGCAGCCCGGCTACCATCTGCCGCTGCCGTATGAGCGCCTGTTTGTGGACGTGGGCGAGGACGGCATTTTTCAGTTGATATACGATAATCCGCTGCGCATCGGGCAAACGCAGCAGGACAGCCCCGTCCTGCTGCCCTTTGACCAGGTGCTGGACATCTTTGCCAGGATCAGCCCGCTAAAATACGCGGCCTATGAACAGGCGAAAAACAACGGCATCCGGGTCAACCGCATCGTGCTGGGGCACATGAGCCTGCAAATGAAGGATTGCCCCGGCCGCTATCAGATGGTGCCGGTGTGGGATTTCTTCGGCAGCCGCACCATCGGCCGGGAGTTTTATGACATTACGCATTATTCCCTGTTCACCATCAACGCCATCGACGGCACGGTGATTGACCGGGAATTGGGATATTGAGGAAGAAACGATGAAAAGAGCGCGATTGATTCTCCTTGTCCTGCTGTTGGCGGCTGGCCTGTCATCTGCCCATGCGCAGACGCTGGCCGAGCGGCTGGACGCGCCGGAGCGAATCAGCCAGATATACCGCTCCAACTCCGGCAAAACCACGGTGACCGTTGACGCCGCCGTGACGGTGCCCGACGCCCAGCGAATACCGGTGTATGCGATCCGGCTCCGCAAATATACCCTGGAGGAAATCGATGCCCTGGCCCAGGCTGCCTTTGGGCAGGAGCCGTATGAGGGCGACAGCGAGTTTGAGGTGCACCATCGAACGGTTGGCCTCGACTCCACATTTGAACATTTTGATTACCACTTGTCATTGAATGCGCAAAGGCGCATCCCTACGGGACGGACGGAGGAGCCCCTTCCCGCGGCTGAATTGGTCGTCCTGATGACCGAACTGCCGGACGGGTCGATTTTCCATGCCGGTGCGGAGTATTCCGCCCAGCAGGTGATCGGCGAGGGGTACTATTTTTCCAACGGTTTGGCCTGGCCATTGGACAGGCCGCCCCGCGGCACGCAGATGCTCTTTGAAGAAGCCCGGCGGATTGCCGATGCCGCGGTGGCGGCCTTTGCCCCCGGACGGCAGCTGGCCGGCGCCGCCCTCCTGCCCGATGAGATCATCATGAGCGGCTCTTCCAATGTGTGGGAAAGCAGCCGCGAGGGCTATGTGCTGTACTACACGCTGTCCCTGGAGCTGCCGGTGACCTATGCCTATGGAGAAATCAGCCAGGCGGGATTTTTAGAGACCACGCAGAGCGAGCTTATCACCGTGGTGGTGGATGACCGGGGCATCCGAAACCTGATGTACAACTGGCCGCATCAGGTAAACGGCATGTTGCAGGAGGATGCGCAGCTTTTGTCCTTCCCGCAGGTGATGGACATTGCAGCCAAGCTGCTGCCGCTGAAGTACGCATCCTATGAGCGCGAGTACCCGGATGCGAGGATTGCTGTGTCTGATATCCGGCTGGGCTATATGCGCGTATTGCAGCGGGCGCATCCGCGGCAGTTTTATTTGATCCCGGTGTGGGATTTCTTTGGCGGCGCAACCTTTGCCAAGTCAAAAAACGCAAGCCCTACCGTGACATGGAATGAAGCCTATAACAGCCTGCTCACCATCAACGCCCTGGATGGCACGGTGATCGACCGGGATTATGGGTATTGATATGAAAGAACATAGAAAGATGTGTTTGATACTGGCCGCCTGCCTGTGGCTGCTGAATGTACCTGCTATGCTCGCTGAAAGTTTCGCCCGCTGGCGTGTGGACGACAGCACGCAGCAGAATGTGCATATGATCATCGATGCGGACATACAGGCGCCAACGCTCGCAGAGGTTCCCGTGTATGAGGTGAAGCGGACGATTGTCAGCGAGGAGCAGCTGATGCGCATCGCGGAATGCTGCATGCCTGGGCGGAAACTGTTTGCTGCCGACAGCTCCCGAAACCCCCTGTCCCCGCAGCCCGAGCCGGTCTCCGCCTACCGGGATGTATCGGAGGAGTTTCATGTGTTCAGCGCGGACAAACCTGTATTCTATCGCGCGGTCATCGGCGATGGCGCGCGTTTTGTCGAAGGCAGCTACCAAATCCTGGCCAATGGGCAGCCGCTGGAGGTTTTGGCAAAGCTGTATGTTGCCCATGGGACGCTGACGGCGCAGTATGTGCAGGGTGAGTATGATTTTTCAGATACTGTGCCGGAGCAAACGGGCCCCTTGAGTTTGCAGGAAGCCCGCACCCGCGCGTTGTCCTGCGCCCAGGCCATCGACAAAGCGATGACCCTTAGCGCGGTGCAAACGGTGCCCCTGATCCGCTATACGGATACCGGCAGCGTTGAATACCGGCATCAAATCACCGGGCAAGGGGTTGTGTTCAGCTTTACCCGTCTGGTGAACGGCATCCCCATTACCTATGAATCGGCCCATGACGGACGAAGCTTGGACAGTATGGGCGATGATTATACCGTGCCTTTCGCCTATGAAAAACTGCAGATAGTCATCAGCCCGGAAGGAATCATTGGGTTCACCTATCAGTCGCCCTATGAGGTGCTGCCCGACCCCATCACGCGGGTACATCTCCTGCCGGTCAAAGATATTCAGGATATCATCACGAAAACATTGCCGCTCAAATATGCCGCCGCGGCTCGTTCCGGCGCTGTTACATTAAGGGCGCACCGGCTTGTGTTTGGCTACGCCCGCGTTCTTATGCGCAATGACCCCGGCCGCTACATGCTGGTGCCTGCATGGGACTTGATGGGCACCTGGCAATCAGGAAACGAAGATGCATTCAATGATGCTTACGGCAGCCTGCTCACCATCAATGCGGCGGACGGCACGGTGATCGACCGGGGGTTTGGGTACTGATATGCGGGCCTTTTTCCGCGCCCTGCGCGTGGACCTGGCCAAAGCGCTGTGGGGGCGGTGGTTTGTCATCGCCGTGCTGGCCACGCTGTTTTCGCTGTGGCTGGGCATCTCGCAGCAGCTGCGGGGCATGGGCGATTATCTGATGTACAACGACGAGCCGCATTGGGCGGGGATGCTTGATCAGGCGTTGCAGGGCAGCTTTGCGCAGCTGAGCCTGCCGGCGCTGTCGGCGTTGCCGGCGGCGGGGCTGGCGCTGTTGGAGCTACAGGCTGGTGCTGCGCGCAGCGCCATCTTCCGCGTGGGCTGGCAGCCCTACCGAGCGGGCAAGGTGCTGGCCGCGCTGGCGGGCGGTATGGCGGTGCAGATTGTGGGCATCGGGCTGCTGATGGGCCTGATGCACGCCATCCGGCTGACCGCGCTGGGCGCGTCCATCCCGTGGGCGGCGTGGCAGGGCATTGAGCCGCCCGTGCTGGCGCGCATCGTGTGCGGCAGCATCTGGTCTGGCGCGGGCAGCCTGCTGGCGCTGCTGACGGGCACGGCCAGCGCCGCCACGGTGGGGCCGCTGTGCCTGTGCTATGGGCTGATGATGGTGGGCACGCGGTTTTTCCCGGACACGGCGTGGGTCAACCCGCTTTCATGGCTGGGCGGCGCTTCGGCGCTGCCGTGGGCAGTGCTGGGGGTGATTGCGCTGCTGCTGTGGGTTGTGCAGGGAAGGAAGGTGCGCCAGCATGTGTGACCTGCGCAAGGCCTGGCTGTGCGCGGGGTGGAACCTGTACACCCTGCGCAAAAACCCGCGTTTTTACCTGGCGCTGGTGATGGGCTGCCTGCTGTGCTGGATGCTGACCGACCGCACGCTGGCCATATCGCGTGATTTTCATACCGATTTGCAGGTGTTTGAGGCCTTCATCTGGTGCTTTGCCGATGGCGACAGCATCCTGTACGCCTCGCTGGTGCTGATGCTGGTGCTGTCGGCCTTCCCCCGGCTGGATGCGGCGGGCAGCTATGTCAGTTTCCGCGCCGGTCGCAGGGCCTGGCTGCTGGGGCAGGTGCTGACTGTGCTGGTCATCACACTGGGCTACTGCCTGCTGCTGCTGATTTGTTCCATGCTGCTGGGCGCAGGGCGTGTGCATGCCCGCAACATCTGGAGCGATACGGCGACATTGCTGTCCTTTTCACCGGGCGGGTTTGACCCGGCTTTTGCCGTCACCCGCAAGATGGTCAAGCTGACGCTGCCCTACCCCGCGCTGGCGCAGATATTCGTGCTGCTGTTTCTGTTCATGCTGCTGCTGTCCTCGGTGCAGCTGGCGTTCACGGTGCTCAAAAGCCGCCAGACCGGCACCGCGCTGGCGCTGCTTATCTGCCTGACGGGGTTTATCCTCACGCCGGAGCGGTTTATGCAATGGCTCCACCTGCCGCTGGAATTTACCTTTTATGCCAACCTGCTTGCGGCGTGGCTGTCGCCGCTGCAGCACGCCACCTACATGATGCACAACTTCGGCTACGACCTGCTGCCGCGCCTGTCCACCTCCATGCTGCTGCTGGGCGGGGCCAGCGTCGCGCTGCTTGCGCTTTCGGCGCTGCGCATGCGGCACTATAACTACGTGTTTTCAGGAGGCATCGCCCATGACTGATAGAAACACAACGCCCGCCATACAGGTGGAGGGCATCCGCATGCGCTTTGGCGCCGACACCGTGATAAAGGACATTACCTGCACGTGGGAGGCCGGCAAAATCCACGGCATTGTGGGGCGCAACGGCTCGGGCAAGACGGTGCTGATGAAGTGCATCTGCGGCTTTTTGCGTCCCACCCGGGGGCAGGCGCGCGTGTTTGGCCGCACCATCGGCAAGGACGTTGATTTTGCGCCCGATACCGGCATGCTGATCGAAGCGCCGGGCTTTTTGCCGCATGAAACGGGCATGAACAACCTGTTGTGGCTGGCGCGCCTGTCCGGCCTCAAGGGCCGTGAGCGCGTGCGCACATGCATCGAGATGGTGGGTCTTGACCCGAACTTAAAAAAGGGCGTGGGTAAATACTCCATGGGCATGCGCCGGCGGCTGGGCATCGCGCAGGCGCTGCTGGATGACCCCCGTCTGCTCATTCTGGACGAACCCACCAACGGCCTGGACAAACAGGGCGTTCGGGATGTGCACGCACTGCTGACGTGCCTCAAAGCCCAGGGAAAAACCGTCCTGCTGGCCAGTCACAATCCGCTGGATATCAGCGGTCTGTGCGATAGCGTGCGCGAGATGGACGGCGGGGTGATGAGCGCAGCATACAAAGACATCACTATTTGATACACCAAATAAGAGGAAGACAACGAATGAGTTAGATGATTGATATGTGTTTACCTGTTTTTCAGGATATTTTGACTGATATGCACATTCAGGCTCATATGGCTCCCTCCGCCAGCGCCACCGCGCCGATGATTCCCGCATCATTGCGGAAGCTGGCGGGGATGACGCGTGTAAAGGGGCAATAGATACGGTAAGCGCTGGTCTCTTCCACAGCTTCCCGGATCGTGTCCACCACAATGCTGCCCGCGTTTGACAGCCCGCCGCCAATGGCGATGACTTCCGGCATGAAGATCATCAACAGCGACTGGATGCCGACGGTCACTTCGCAGATATACTGCTGCCATACATCCGACCGCTCCCCTTTGCGGACACGGTCCACAAGCTCCCTGGTTGTCAGCGGCGCGGCCAAAAGCCCCAATGCCCGGGCGGCGGCATACTGCTCCCAGCAGCCTTTCTGGCCGCAGCCGCATGGATGGCCGCCCGGGTGGGTGATCATGTGCCCCAATTCACCATGAAGCCCCTGATGGCCGCGCAGCGGCTGCCCGTGCGCGATCACGCCGCCGCCGATCCCCGTGCCGAGGGTCAGCAAAATGCCTGTTTCGCAGCCTTTCAGCGCGCCATAGCGGTGCTCCGCCATCAGGGCGCACACGGCGTCATTCTCAACGGGTACAGGTCTGCCAAACGCGTCCCGGAGCATTTGCCTGACCGGCGCCTTTTTAAGCCTCAGCTGATTGGCGGTGACGCATCCTTCATTGTCCCAGGTGCCGGCAAAGGAGATGCCGACCGCTGCGCCCGGCGCGCGGCGCCAGGCCATATTCACCATCTCATATACAGCGTTGACAATGTCCTGCGCTGCAGCAGGGGTGGGCCGCTCATCCCTGAAGCGGACCTTAAGGTCATCCTGCACAATGCCAGTTTTGATATGCGTTCCGCCCACATCCACGCCGATGATGCTCATAAGCACTCACTTCCCTTTTGTTGCCGGATGATGTGAAATTGTATCACAAATCGTATTTGAAGAATAGCTAGGGCAAGTCTGTGCAGGGGGGGATGTGTGTTTTGGCTGTATTTCACGCAAAAACCACTTGTGCCAACCGGGTTATAATGCTATATTGACTTCAAATAATTGCGGTGGTTTTGCCGCGAAGAACACAAACAATAAATTGATACAAAACTGCAAGGGAGAGAAAGGAAATGAAGAAAAAGTTTTCCGCGAAAAAGCTGCTTCTTGTATCTTTGGTTGTTTTTCTGGTGGGGCTGCTGATTGCTTCATTGGTCTCAACCAATAACGGCAAAACGGAGATGAGACGCCTGTATGTTATGACAGACCGAGGCGTTGGAATCAGCCTGGAAGTCTACAAACCCAAAACAGCCACAAGGGAGAATCCCGCTCCGGCTGTCATGCTCATCCCTGGCGGGAACGCCAGCGTTGAATACATGTCTGATGCTGGCATGGAGCTGGCCCGCAGGGGAATTGTCGCCATTGGCATTGAGCCGTACACAATTGGCAGGTCCGATGTTGAGAAGGATAACGAGGGGCTGGGTTCTGTTGATGTAACCAATTATGTCTACGGGCTTGATTTCATTGACACAAACAACATTGGTTACATTGGCTGGTCAATGGGCGCATCGCGCGCCAATGCAGCGATGTATGTCCCCGATCCCTCGGGCGCGATGACCACAGACGCGAGAGGCAATGAAGTGCCTAAAAATGTTATCAGGGATGGCGTCAAGGGCATTATGTATGTTGGCGCCGGCGGGTTGCTCACGGATGAGTACCAAATCAACAGCGCCTTGTTTGAAGGGCAGTGGGATAACCTGTACAGGGGAGATCGGCGCGAGATGAACAAGAACCCACAGTACACCAATGTTCTTGGCGTCGACCAGTTTGAGTTCTGGAAATGGTATGGTGATCCTGCTAACGGGACTGGTAGAATCTACTACGAGGGCTGGACAGGGCATACGATCGGCCTGTCAAGCTACTCTTTTGTAAAAGCTGCCTGCCATTTCTTCACAGCGACCTTCGGGCTGGACAATGATGCTCCGCTCTTGTTCCTGTGGAAGGAATTCGGGACAGCGCTTGCCTTTGTCGCGATCATTGCTGCGATGATCTGCCTGGTTTTGTTGCTGGTCGATTTGGACTTCTTCAAGAAGGATCTTGTCACGAAGGAAAGAGTTGTTTTGGAGGCAAATCGGAGAAAATGGGTTGTCTGGTTAGGTTTGCTTCTGCCGGCGCTCTTTGGTGCCGCGATTGCCGCCTGGGCAGTGCCCACGGGGCAAGGCATCCTCAACAAGTGGGTATCTAAAGATCTCATCCATGGAACGAACATCCAGAATGTCAATGGTCTTGTTTTCTGGCTTTTCTGCCTGCAGCTGTTTGGCCTTGCCCTTTGGGCGTTGGTCAACTTTGTTATTCTGAAGACGGATAAAAGAGCCCTGAAAGAACAGCTAACCCTGCCCGGGACGAACAATGGAAGAATGTTCCTGAAGGCGCTCCTTTTGAGCTTTATCTCCCTTCTTGGAATCTATTTTGTGGTTACCTTCGGCGAGCAGCTTTTCATGATCAGCCCGAGGTTCTGGAAGGTTCAGCTCAACAGCTTGACACGGCTAAGGATGGAAAAGTTCCTGACTTATTTCCCGCTGTATCTGGTTCCGTTCCTTATTGCAAACTATCTGCATACAACAAGTTACTATATCAAGGACAAGCCTGTTCTTTCGACGGTGTTCTTCTGGCTGGCAAACGGTCTCCCTCCGATGCTGTTCCTGGTGTACGCTTATGGAAAGATCGCTTTCTTCCACACGACGCCGATTACAAGCCTTGGCATGTCCAGAGCAAACGGTTCTCTGGTCGATGCGTCAATTATGATGATACCGGTCGGTATTCTGGCCAGCACGCTCTACAGAAAGACCAAGAACTTCTACCTGCCGGCGGTTTTCAACTCGATGTTCTTTACCTGGATGGCAGTCGCGACCGATCTGATTTATATTGGAAGGTGACCGGATCTAGACAAACTTAAAAAATACCGGGACTCAAACGTCCTGTTGAGGAAGCCTGACAAACGCCAGGCTTTCTCAAGTTATCAAGCTTATCGGCTTGACACACCGGCTGTTCACTTTATATTGATTTTGAACAGTCAATCATTTGAATTATGAAGCGGGATGAATGTTTTGTTCCTTTCGGCTTGAACAGATTAGGGCGGACCATGATAAAGGCATTTTTGTTCTGCAGAGCCCAGAGAAACGGAAATTGGTATTTGCGCAGGGCGGACAGTCTGACAGGAAGAAATAGGGGAGCGTCATGAAGTATAGGCAATTGGGCAAGACCGATATGACGGTCAGCGAGGTGGCGCTGGGCTGCGAAGGGATGATCGGCGCGGCGCCTCAACTGATGGATGCGCTGGTGAAGACGGCGCTGGACAGCGGTATGAACTTTCTTGACATTTTTTGTGCCGAGCCGGACGTTCGCGACAATGTGGGCGTATCGCTGAAAGGGCGCAGGCAGGAAATGTACATCCAGGGGCATATCGGTTCCTGCTGGCGCGACGGGCAATACCTGCGCTCCCGCGAGGCGCAGCATGTCAAGCCCGCTTTTGAGGATTTAATGGCCCGCCTGGGCACCGACTACCTGGACGTGGGCGTGATCCACTACGTGGACAACGACCCGGACTATGACACAGTGTTCAATGGCTGGTTCATCGACTATGTGCTGGCGCTCAAAAAAACCGGCCGCATCCACTATACCGGCCTGAGTTCCCACAATCCGACTACGGCGCTGCGCGCGGTCAAGAACGGGCTGATCGATGTGCTGCTGTTCAGCGTCAATCCCTGTTACGACCTGCAGCCGCCCCGGGAGGAATTTGACGAGGTCTGGAAACCGGAAAACTATCAGACTGCGCTGACTTGGGATCCTGTGCGCGAGGAGCTGTACCGCACCTGCGAGGCCAGGGGGGGTGGGCCTGGTCGTGATGAAGGCTTTCGGCGGCGGCGACCTGCTGGATGCCCGGTGGTCGCCGTTCGGCGTGGCCATGCAGCCCGAGCATTGCCTGCACTATGCCCTGACGCGGCCGGCGGCTGCCTGCGTGGTGGGCGGGTTCCGAAGCGCTGAGGAGGTGCTGGTTTCCGCCCGTTATTCATTTCTCAGCGACGAACAGCGCGACTATGCCCCTTTCCTGGCCAAGGTGCCGCACAGCTATAAGGGAAAGTGCATCTATTGCGGTCATTGCGCGCCCTGCAGCGTGGGCATCAACATCGCCATGGTCAACAAATTCCACGATCTGACGCGCACACAGGAAACCGTGCCGGCCTCCGTGCGGGATCATTACCGTCTGCTGGACCACCATGCAGGGGAATGCATCGCCTGCGGCCATTGCGAGGATAACTGCCCCTTTGACGTGCCCGTTATAGAGAAAATGAGCCGGGCGGCAGAGACGTTCGGGTATTGATTTTCAATATGGGCTAATGCGCTTGCGCCAACTCATATCCACACTGTCCATGTTTATCAACACAAAAAAAGAACCGTCAGGTTCGACGGCTCTATAAGTGGTGCGAGTGTTCTTACGTGACTTTTTCAGAAAAGTTAGTATTATCAATAGGTTTGCGACTTTCAGCAGGCAGTATACATTAAAAACAGGTGCTTTTTAACACTTAAATCAGAACACTTTGCATTAAAGATATAGAGCCATCACCAAACGAGGACACAATTTAGGCAGCTTCAAAACATTGACACTATATCGTTGTACCGATATAATATATGTGATTGGAGGTGCTTGAAATGATGGTTCCGGAACTGCTTGAAAGTAAAAACATGACGCTGTATAAATTATCTAAAAACAGTGGTGTTCCCTATACCACTGTCAATGACATCTACCATGGAAGAACAAGCCTGGATAAGTGCACAGCGGAAACCGTGTATAAGCTATCTAAAGAACTTGGCTTAAGTATGGAAGAACTTTTAGCGCCTTACTTACGGGAGAGAGCCAACTTTGAACTTTACAAAAGCAACATTTGCCACAGGTTGAAAGAATTAGGGGACATCGACTTTATCATTGAAACCCTAAAGAAAGATGATATCAGCAAGCTATACCGGCGAAAATGGTATCCTGAGAGCCTCTACTTACTTGCGATGCTTGATTATATAAGCCAGGAAAACGATGTACCCCTATGCACAAAGTACGAAGCATTGCGCAGTGTAAAACTGGAGGAAACGCTCTATCCCGCCAGTGTGTTTGCCATGGCCATGGTAAGCGGAGAAGAAACGATTAAAGAAGAAGCATTATCCCAGTCCATCCCGGAGTTTCTGCGTCACAACATCGTAGAAAGCGAGGTTCGTAATGTCATCTGATGAAGTGAACGCATTCAATAAAGACAATTTAGACACCTATTTGAAAGAGCTGGGCAAACTATTCCGAAAACAAAATGGTAAAAATGCAACGGCGGAAATTGTCCTTGTAGGTGGTGCAGCCATTCTGGTCAACTATGGTTTTCGGGACATGACAACGGATATAGACGCTATCATTCACGCTTCATCTTCTATGAAAGACGCTATTAACCAAGTTGGTGACCAGTATAACCTGCCCAATGGCTGGCTGAATGCCGATTTTATGCGAACCGCTTCCTATACCAGCAAACTCAATGAATTCTCCCAGTACTACAAAACATTCTCTGGTGTTCTTCAGGTGCGGAGCATATCCGCCGAATATCTGATTGCCATGAAGCTTAGGTCAGGTCGGAAGTATAAAAATGACCTGTCCGACATCATAGGCATTCTGGCAGAGCATGAAAAACGAGGGCAAGCTATTTCATGGGAAAAAGTGGATCAGGCAGTGGTTAATCTTTATCAAAGCTGGGATGGTATTCATGAAGAGGTCAAATCCTTTATCCAAAACGCCTTTGAGATGAGTAACTATGGGGAGGTGTTTAAGCAGGTACAGGAACAGGAACATCTATCCAGGGACATGCTTGTTGAGTTTCCACAGGAGTACCCACATACTGTTACGGAATCAAACGTGGATAGCATTTTGAGTATGCTTACATCTAAAAAGGAAAGAGGAAACCTCAAGAATCAAGAAAAACATACTACTGATACTTTGCAGTCAACAAGAAAAAAGGATAACCCTGAACGATAGGAATCAGGTATATGTAATACATCATCGCATAGAAACAAAATACTGCAATCAACGGTAGAAGGCGCATTTGTAAAAAATACAACTGTGCCTTTTTGTTCATTACAATCAAAAGGAAGGTGCGTTAATCTGAGCAAATCAGACAATATGTAATGCCCCCCGGGATTTGTAGAAACGAGGATTCACCTGTAAGATGAGTATGAAACTACTATCCACAGGAGTTACCACATACAAAAAATAGGAGGCATTACATGAAACATTATAGCACACTTTACGTAGGAATGGATGTTCATCGGGACAGTTTTACTTTGGCACATCGGGACAGTTTTACTTTGGCACATTTTGCTTTGGATATGAAACAACCGACAGGCATCGTCAGGACAGACAATGATTACCGCCGGATCGTTGCCTATGTGCACCATCTCAGGGAGAAATATGGGCAGGAAACGCGGATCGTCTGCGGATATGAGGCAGGATGTCTGGGATACACACTGTACCATCAGTTAACCAAAATGAATCTCGAATGCGTCATTTTAGCGCCCACCACGTTGCCGTCCCCGCGCGGTGGGAAGCGAGTCAAGACCGACGGACGCGATGCCGCAAATATCGCGCAATGCCTGGCATACGGAACTTACAGCCCTGTTCATGTTCCCAGCGCCGAGGATGAGCAGGTCAAGGAATTCATCCGAATGCGCAATGACC